>JACZCZ010157751.1_pt1 | contig 170146 bp, 241 predicted proteins | sample 8641811 | NCBI WGS metagenome assembly JACZCZ01 (sample SAMN15324610, study PRJNA640507) | soil metagenome | isolation source: intercropping peanut in the first line | place: China: Luxin town, Laibin City, Guangxi Province | collected 2019-07-25 | depth 10cm m | reverse complement strand
CCGCGCCGACGCCCTTGGCAATGCCACGCCCCACGGCTCGGCTGCCGTGATACGCCGAATGCAGGAACTTACCGACGGCTTCACCCGCGGCTTCCGCCTTCGACGCAGACTTCAGCAATCCAACCGCAACGATGTGGCCTCGCATTAGCTGCTCTGCTTTCTAAGCCAGTCCGCAATGCGAGCCAGCTCGGTTTCCATCTCACGGGACGCTGTGGTGTGTGACACGTACAGACGTGCCTGCTTCGCGAACTCTGCGAACTCCGAGACGACGCTGGCATCCGCACGAATACGGCGACCAGCGACCTTCTCATTGTCCCGGCGCATCAAGGACTTAGTCTTCGAGACCGCGAGCTTTGCGAGCTCAGGATCGACAGCAAACCACGCCTGATACAGCTCCTCTGGCGTAGCTCCATCCAAAGAAGCCGTCTTGACGGCATGCGCCAAGCGCTCCATCGCCTCATTCATCATCCCGCAAGCTGCCTCACGCCCCTGGACGATCTCGTCATGAGCGCTGGAAAGCTTGCTTTGGAGGGCGGTGATGTTGCCCATAACACCGGCACGTGTCCGGAGCATGGCGAGCTCAAAACCCACGGCCGAGGACTGCTTCTGCTGCCCCATGTAGGGAGCGACAGCGTAGTCGATCGAGTCGAGCATGACTTCCTTTGGGCGAGCCGCGGCGTTGAGCTTCTCCATCACCTCGGTGACGTCCGCGGGTCCGCCATCAAAGCGAACCGCACGCATGACTCCGGAGGTCGACGCGAACTTGCTGTTGTAGGCCTCTGTGTTCGCAGCCTCCACAACGCGGCGGATCTGCTCGCTGTTGAGGCTGTAGTGGCTGATTGTCTGCACCACGGCGTCGGTCAAGCTTCCCATCGGCTCCGCGCCATAGGAGGCTGCGGCCTGCTTGCCCAGCTGCTCAAGCAGACTGGGATCGACCGACCGACCCGAGCGGTGCTGTGTATTGGGGGTCATGGTGGTCTCCGCGTTCATTCGATCACTTGGTGTTTTTGAGACCCTTCGTAGCAAGGGTACTATACGTCACCTGGATAGGGGAATACACGATGAGTGATACCGCAGACCTGTTGGTACTACAAGCGAGGATCGCCGATCTGGAACACCGACTCCAGCACCAAGAGGCCATCACCACAGGCAGGACGTGGCGACATGCGGATCTCCGATTACTAACCGAGCTCTACCAAGACGCCCTTATGGGGCCGATGGTCGATGACGAATCCGGCAGGCACTGGGAGCGGCACGTGATGAACCTTACTGTGCACCAGCTGGTCATCATGGGCAGAGGCGTAGGAGACCCATTTCCATGGAGACCTATCCTTCGGAACTTGGATCTGATGATCAAGTACGGCATTGACCTGACCAAAGCGCGCTCACACCTGTTGTCGATCGCACAAGAGTTGCTGGAAGCCCAGGGTCTTCGATTGTTGTCCCCGAGAGATCTCATGGGCCACGTCATCCCAGACATGCGCAAGCTTTCAGCCTAGTTTCTCCTATCAGCCAGTGAAGGCGGGAAGCCTTTCACAGCACAGGAGACCCATGGCAAAGAAAGAGACCTACGGTGCCGGAGCCATTCGGAAGCTCGAAGGCCTGGAAGCCGTACGCGAACGGCCCGGTATGTATCTCGGCGATCCGACAAGCGGAGACGCTCTGCACCACTGCATCAAGGAAGCGGTGGACAACTCCGTGGATGAACATCTCGGTGGACACTGCTCGCACATCCTGGTTCAGCTGAAGCCAGACGGGTGGTGCACTGTCACTGACAACGGCCGTGGCATTCCGGTGGACATGCACGAGTCCGGAGTCTCCGCGCTCCAACTCGTGATGACCAACCTGCATGCCGGAGGGAAGTTCGACCACAACAGCTACGCCAAATCAGCAGGTCTGCATGGCGTTGGAGTCAGTGCGGTCAACGCCGTGTCCAGTTGCATGGTCGTCACCGTGAATCGAGACGGGCTGACCTGGAGGCAGGAGTACGAGAAGGGGAAGCCGGTTTCAGACGTCTACGAGATCACCGACTCATCGGTAGCCAACGACATGTCAATGCCAGGCCGTGGTACCCGAGTCAGCTGGCAGCGCGATCTCACCGTGTTCAGCGGAAAGGTCGAGTACGACAGAAAGCTCGTGGCCGAGCGTCTCCAAGAACTCGCCTTTCTGAATCCAGGACTCAGTCTCACCCTCGAAGATTCCAGGGCAGACAAGACCTGGAAGCGGGAATACCACTACGCCGGCGGCATCAAAGAGTATCTCGTCGAGCTCGTCGGAAAGAAGCAGACGATCACTCCAATCCTCCACTTCACGGATGACAGCAACGTGGAGATGGCATTCACGTGGACTGCCGGAGAAGACGAAACGATCCGCTGCTACGCGAACAACACGTTCAATGCAGACGGCGGCACCCATCTCGTCGGATTCAAGTCCTCGCTGACCAGGGTGATTTCGAACTACGCCAAGGAGCACAACATGCTCCAAGACCTGGGAGACAAAGGCATCACCGGCAACGACATCCGAGAGGGTATCGTTGCTGTGTTGAATCTCCGGCTGTCAGAGATCGCGTTCTCTTCACAGACCAAAGACAAGCTGGTCACACCGGAAGCCGGCGAGTACATCAAGAACCTGTTCGATGACCGTGTCACGCACTTCCTCGAACAGAACCCCGGTGTTGCCAAGAAGGTGGCCGACAAAGCCATCGTCAGCGCCAAAGCGAGAGAGGCAGCGAGACGTGCGCGCGAAGGTGTCACGCGCAAGGCCTACCTCGATCCCCTGTCACTTCCAGGCAAGCTAGCGGACTGCCAATCGCGTAGCCCAAAGCTCTCGGAGATCTTCATCGTAGAGGGCGACAGTGCCGGTGGCAGTGCCAAAGGTGGGAGGGATCGCAGGTACCAGGCGATTCTTCCTCTGCGCGGTAAGGTGCTCAACACCGAACGTGCTGATGCAGATTCCATCCTGGACAACGCAGAGCTGGGAGTCATTATCGCGGCTCTGGGATGTCAGATCGAACAGAACGGTCACTTCGACATCGAGAAGCTGCGGTACCACAAGGTGATCATCATGACGGACGCTGACGTCGACGGTGCCCACATCCGGACGTTGCTGTTGACGTTCTTCTACCGCTGCATGCCGCAGTTGATCTACAACGGTCACATCTACATCGCACAGCCGCCGTTGTTCGGGATCAAGAAGAAAGGCAAAGCGATGTACTTCATTACGGAGGCAGACTTCAATGCCTACCGTGAGACACTCACTGAAGCTGAGCGCGCGGCACTAAAAGCCACACGCTACAAAGGCCTCGGTGAGATGAACGCAGAAGATCTGTGGGCCACGACACTCAACCCGGAAGCACGTGAGCTCAAGCAAGTCACAATCTCCGATGCTGTGGAGGCCGAGACCTACTTCGGACTTCTCATGGGTGATGACGTAAACGAGCGTCGCAACTACATCGAAGCCAACGCCGAGTACGCCCAGAACCTGGACGTGTAGGCAAAAACCGATCAGATCAACCTATAAGCCAATGAAGGCGAAAGGATGTTCCGATCGCTAACAGCCAATGGGGTAAAGATGGATCTGAGTAAAGTCGATGGCGACACGGAAGTAGTCCTGAAGTTCGGGGCTCTCCGTGCGTACGTCAAGGAGACTGTCGCCGTGGCTGTGTCCGCGGTTCGCACAGAAATGATCACGAACTTCGAAACCCAGGGCCGTGTCATCAACGAGTTGAAGGAGGAGAACAAGAACATGCAAACCACGAACGTCGAAACCACGAACACCACAACCACTGAAACACGCATGGGTCGCGAAGAGCTCGCCGAACGCATGGCGCGTCTCGAAGAAGCCATCATCACTCACCAGGCAGAGCAAGCCACCGGCGGAACGTTGTCGGCGGAAGATCGGTTCGCCTTGCGCGTCCGAGCTCGCATGTCCGGTGACGCTGTGGCAGCGATGGCGAGCCGTAAGTCCTTGGTCGAGGAGGCCACCAAGCCGGCGTTGACCATGGCCCAGAAGATCGCCATCGGTGCCGGCGCAGTCCTCGGCATCACCGCCGGCGTCGTCGGCGTCCGAAAGTTCCGTCAGCGCCGTGCGCTGGCCGCGTCCGTGGATTCGGCTGTGTCCGCGACGTGAGTACCAAAGGAACCAGCTCCCCCAGCTGGTTCCTTTTTTGCCTAGACGTCGTAGTCCGGAGGCAGGTTCTGAGAGATCCAATCCATGGTCTGCGCCTCGGCAATGTTCGCTGCAGCATCCTCATCACTGACATCCTGCATTGGCGAGATGATGTCCAGGCGCTTGAACTCGAACATCGAAGCCAGCAGCGTGTACAGGATGCTGTGGAAGGTGTCGTCAGGCACACCGCGGATCTTGTCGTAGATCACTTGTCTGGTGGTCTCCGAATACCTTTCCGTCAAAGCCACCATGTCATCGGCATACGGTCTCATGAAAACAGACCACTTCGGAAAACGAATCTTGCGCATCTTGATCGCCGCAATAAGATCCGCCATCAACAGCGTGCGATACGCACGATACCGATGGGTGGCTTTGATGTAACGAAGCTTGGCAGGCTGGCGCGGCACGTATTCGATCGGATGTATTCGCTTTGGCCCGAAGATCGAGATCAGCCGCTTGTTCTGCACGAAGCCCATACCCATGTCCGTGCACACGTACTTCAGCCTAAACTTCTTGATCAGACGGATGATGTCGCGCAGCTGCGGGTCTGGGTCAGCGAGGTGTCCCTCGTAGCGCTTAGCAAACAGAATCTGAAAGTTCGTGTCGTCTCGTACGTAGCCACCTATAGTGATCAGCGTGTAGCTGGATCCCTCGCCCGTTCCCCAGTCGATGCCGCCGAACAGTGAATGACTGCTGGCGTACTTGAGCAACTCCTCTTCATTCATGAGGTAGCGGTCGTCGCAACACTTCACGATCTCTTGGCGCGTCAACGGCTTGGTACCGTTGTCATAGCTCAACGCCATGACCTCGTTCATGAACTTGGCGTAGGTGTAACTCTCCTTGGCGTGGGCGATGCGAGCCCACATCTTCGGATCACTGACGTACCATGGCACCATCAAACGGCAGATACGGAAACCCTCGAACTGGGCTCCGGGCTTCATCTGCACCCAATCCGCCATTGGATGGTCAGGTCTCAGTGGACCGCCGCACTTGTCACATATCGGACCGTTCTTGCCGAGGTTGTTCGGCATGAACACGACCCAGTGCCATGACGACGGATCCTTCGGAGTACCGTGCCTCTCGCACGGAACCACCCATTCATTTTGCGTGGACAGTTGAGACCAGTAGTACTCGATCGTATTGTCGAAGGTCTTCGGTGTGCCGCTATAGATGAAGACAGTGTCCTTGTGGTGGGACGCCGTCTCTTCGATGACAGGCATGAGATCGCGAATCAGGTCCTGGACCTCGTCCGCGAAGATGTTGTTCACACTGAGACCACGGATACGGTCGGCGTTCAGGAACGCGTACCGAAGATAGATCTTGCTGTGGTTGAGGAAGTGCTTCTCGAGCAGGTTGTTCGTCAGGTGCGTAGCCTGCAGCGAACGCAACATCGGTGACACGTTGATGATGTCGTCGACACGGCTGGTAGAGAACACCTTGGTTTGTGTCGCTGACGGGGACACGAACAGAGAAGTGTTGACTGATCGCATCGCTGACATCGACAGGATGCGATTACCGAGCGTCGTAGACTTCTCTGTTTGACGAGACGTCATGAGCAGGATGCGGCTCGACGGCGTGTCGTAGATCCTCTTCAAGTATCTGCGCTGCGTCAGGTCCATCGCCTTGACGCTGCTGCTGTCCGCATCCTTGATCTTGATGAAGCCTTCGACGTACTGCGACGTCAGCATTTTCAGCTTCGTACCGACACGGCGAGTGACCTTGGTCTTGAACGGGTCCTCGATGTGATTTCGAACCGTAGCTGTCGTACCATTCTCGAAGATGGAGGTACCGTCCGTGCCTGACAACTCAAGCCTAGATGGATTCAACTCGACTTTTCTTCTTGTACTGGGTGACATCGTTCACGAGACTCGGATCGGTACAGACGGCGCGTTCTGGCATCGCTTGCGCCACAGCATGTCAGACGATCTGAAGAACAGCATAAGGAAGCACATCAGCAGCTACAATGAGAGGAACAAGACCGCGATCACAGTCTCGTTCCCAAACCCGTTCAGGATACGAGTCCACGCTCGACCTCGGAAAGAAACCGCTCGACGAGCGGCCACGGGTCGGGAGAGAAACCCAGGTCCTTCACGATGATGCAGTAGCTGTGAACGATGCTGATGTACTCAGCATGCAGCTTGCTCGTGTCAAAGCACATCGGCAGTGCCCGCTCCAGCCGCGCCGTAGCGTCCCAAGCAGGGTCCCACTCACCTCGACCCGGGGCGTAGAAATGGAAGACGATGGCTCCGTCATCTTCACGGATACCGTACTCCACTTCGTAGTCAGCGGTTTGCTTGGCCAGTAGCGCTGGGATCGCGTGCTTCAATCCGGATGCAGCACCCACACTGTTGTTGGTGATACCGATCTTCTCGAAATCACTCGCTGCTTTGTTCTGGTTCATTGTGATCTCCCTCTTCTGGCTCTTCTTGTTTTGTTGTCGATTCCCCTTCGGTATCGATCACAGCTTGCCCAGTTGAAATCAACATGGGCACTTGGTCGATGCGTCGGGCTTCGGGGTCTGCGTAGATGGCTTCGATCCTCTTGAACTCATCGATCAGCGCGGAACTTCCGCCGCGGATCTTGGCAAGCTCCTCGTCCGCGCCCTTCACCATCTGGAACGCAAGAAACGCTGACTGCGTTCTGCTGACGCCTGGGCGCTGCAGCATCTGCGCTTCCAAGAACATCTGAACACCGGCATTGCGCATGCTGGCGTAGATCACCTCTTGTGGCAAAGACTCAGACGTCTTATCGATCACCGCCAAGCACAAGGCGGCGCCGGCTGGACTGCGTGGGGCAAGCAGCACCTTGATCAAATCGCCACCACCGTCAGGGAAGCTCCACAGTAGTTCCTTCCACTCCGCCGTGTTCATCGCTTCGCTGTCCCAGAAGTAGTGAGCATACAGCTTCACAATACGTGGGTTCATCGCAGCTTCGTTCAACCCGAACCGTTCGCGAATGCGGTTCGCTATTGCACGATGCGAGAAAGGGGACAGCAGGTACGCCTCCAAGGAGTACCGAAGGTTTGGCATGAACAGGATGTCCGTGACCTGCGTCATGAACGGATCCCGTGTCCAAATGTCAGTCAGTTCCCATCGACGCAGGTACTGCTTGGTGGGTTCGTTCAACTTCGGGGACAGTGGGTTGAACCCCGGTGGAGCGACAAGGGCTGCACGCTCCGTCTTCAGCTCCTCCAAGAACCGCACCAGAGCTGTCTCTGATGTCGGTACAGGTAGATGAAGCTCTTGCAGGCGTTTGGGGACATCGGCCAGCTTCAGGCTCTGCTGTGACAGCAGGTAGCGGACGTAACGGTGACTGGGATGCCGAAGCATCCGACTAGCTTGCTTCGGACTTGTCCCGGAACGCAAGGGCCTTCAGGCCTTGAACCACTCCATCGACACCACGAAGGGCGCGGGCAGCCGCACCCTCTGGGATCTCAGTGAGACCGAGGCGTGATGCCAGCAGCAGCTCACCAAGCATGGACACGGTCTTGTCCAAGTACGGCAGGCGACTGACGTAGATGTTCACGTTCTCGGGATTGAGCAGACCGAGGCTGAGCACCCCGTCAACGGTCTGCACGCTCGGTAACACCGCGGCTTGCTTCACCAAGTACTGACAGAGGCCGTGAATCTCTGTGCTGGCCTTGAGCCCACTGAGATCGACAGTGAGTGGCTGTAGATCACGAACGCTGCTGACCTTGACCGACTCTGTCGTGGCATCCGCCAAGACACGGTACGCAGCCGCGGCCGAAAGACCAGCGCAGCAGAGTACGAACGCGGCGTTGTCATCTGACACACGGGCACCGGCGACTTTGGCCAGGGTTGGCATGTTGTGGTAGCGGATGGAGTAGGAGTCGCCGTCGTAACCACCGACGACGAGACTGGGCTCGATCATCGCTGCCGCAGTCTTGTTGAGACCCTCCGCAGTCGCCACGAGGGACACGTTGGCCTCTTCATTCAATGGCAGGAACTTGGCGTCAGGGGGGATCAGGTAGTTCCCACCGAGTCCCTTCACACCCTGCACCCCAGGAACGATGTTCACGCACACGGTCTCTCCGGTCAGGACCGTGACGTGGTAACAGTCGCCACCGTTCGGCAGCGCTTCCTTGCTCAGAACGTTGACAGGCAGGGTGGCTTGGACACCTCCGGTGCCGGCAACGTAGAAGACACCAGTGCCCTTGGCAGCTGCCGCCGGCAGGTCCACACCAGTCGACACCTGGGCGCCTGCCACGCTCTCCTGGACCGCAGCTGCGGCACCATTGGTGAACAACGCCAGAGGCGACACGTTCCCATCGGTGTCGATGAGACCAGCCAAGACCCACCCGGTGAGCTCTCGACCGTCCAAGGTACGGACCTTGTAGATGCCGGACCGGGTCACAGTCTCCCACGACGAGAAGTCGGGATTGCCTCCATCGGACCCTGATGCCAGCGTCACAGTGCCGTTGATGTCGACCTTGCGTGTGATGGCCGGCCCAGCGACCTTCATGAACTCAGCGCGGTTCATGGTCTTCTCACTGAGACGGAAGTCACCCTCGCGGCAAGCCTGCTTGATCCAGTACTCACCGGTCAGCTCGTTGTAGCCGAACTGCGCGACATCAACGTTCATCGGACCCTGAGCAGCCTCTCGGGCGTTACCGCTGAGGACAAACTCTGCGAACTTCTTGGCTTCCGGTTCTGCGGCTCCGATCATCCGAAGCGCACTGACGAAGACATCGTTGTCGCGCGCTGACTTGAGGATGTTCGGGTCGCTCTCCAAGATCTCTGCGATCTTGCGAAGGTCGGTGTACCGAGCGCTCGGCAACACTTCCTCCAGCATCGCGAACTTCATGCCCGGACCGAACGTGGTCTGCCCACCATGGCCACCGCCGCCGAAGCCCATGCCCATGCCAGATCCGGTCTCGTTGTCGGAACGACCCGGCGGGTAGAACATGTTGTAGAGCGTGGTGTCGCCCCAGTCCTCAGTGAGAAGCTCGAACGTCTCCGGACGGAACAGCATCTCGCGCAGACGCTCCTTCGTTAGCGGCGCCATGCGTCCTGTGCTGGACATGAGCAGGTCCAAAGGTGCCAGCTGGTGGTTCTTCACGACCAGCGGGATCAGTGCCTTGGGAGACTTCGAATCAAGACGCGAAGCGCTGAGCGCTGTGTCCGTGGAGCTGGTCACGACCACGACGCCAAGCGCATAGCCCTGCTCCGGGTCGTTCTTCAGGAACATGACCTCGGGCGTGTACTCGAGGAGCTCCGGCAAAACGCGGTACAGCTCCTTGATCACTTCCCCAGCCCATTCCTGAGGGTCTTCACTGAGCGGCAATCCCGCAGTCTTTTCTTGATCAAAATCCAGCACAGGGGCTTGTTCGAAGATTGTCATGGCACCCATGGTATCACCGATCCTTATTCGAGGAGAACCTTGCGGGACAGCAGCCTGGACATGGCTACTATCATTGCTGGTGAAGGCGTTGCGAACTGTCCTGCGGGTGTGGTCGTGACAATCCACTGCCCACTGGCAAACCACTGCACGAACTCGTCTCCGAGCATACTGGGATGCGCCGCATTCTCACTGCCCATCTTTACAAGACGGCCCGACATCGTGGCAACACCACGCGCGGTATGAGTCATGTTGCCGCCGACGCTTAGAGTGTCATTGCCGTCGACCGTGGCTACGCGATTACCTTGCACGCGCAACACATCATTACCCCTGATCGTAACTGTACGGTCAGCGCCAACAACCTCGGACTTGCTGCCTGAGAGCGAGACCACCAGGCTGTAGTTCACGTTCTCTACACTGCCATCTTCGAGGTTGATTCCTTGCGGTGCGACATGCACTTCCCAGGCAGACTTTGCCTGACCACCCGGCGCTTGCAACGGCATGTGGCGGATTCGCACTGTAGCTTTTGGGTCCTGTGCGAACTCACGAAGGCTCAGTATCCAGCTCACAGGAGCTTTGCCGCTTGGATCGTACTCCTGCCTGTCAACCGTCCAACTGAGCTCGCCACCCAACGTGCTCATCTCGTAGTTCTCGCAGAAGTCTTTGATGTAGTTGAGGATCGGGAGATACAAGCGTTGCGCGATCGATGTCGCCCCGATCTGTACAACACCACCACGCCTCAAGAAGATGAAGTTGCCGTCTCTCCCGGTGACGCTCCAGTCTCCGGGATTGAGATCAGGCCTCTTTCCCTTGTAGTTGATGTCGCTGGTGCTGCCTTCCGAGTCAGTCATGCCACTGCGCGAGATTCCGTTCTCGCCTTCCACCGTCACGGTGGGTTGCATGACGTAACACATGATGAACGGAGGGGTGCTGTCGTTGGGCCATGCCAAGTAACAGGTGGCCCCGACTTCAGGCAGATGGTGTTCGCCTTCTCCGTTGGTGTGATGCACATACGGAGAACCGCACTGAATGTTCTCCACCGTCTTGCTGCTGTATGTGGTTTCAGCCGTGACCGTGTAACGCTTGCGGTCGACATTAGTGATGACGGCTTCCTCGCAGCGAAACGGCGAGTACCTGGTATGCGACGGCGATGCCGACTGAGTCATCGTGGTGTGTCGTGATGGCCGCGGCCGACAGCTACGCCTACAGCAAGAGCAGGAATCGGATGGCGCCCGTGCGGATCTGTGGAGTGTCCGTGTTGGATACCTCGCAGCAGGTTCTCCCCGAGACGCTCGCTTTGCAAGCGTGCCATGAAGTCTGGCTCACGGTACGTAGGAATCATGCTGGCAGCGAGTAGCTCTGTCTCGTACCTGATGGGCTTCTTGCCCTTCAGCACTGTGCGGTTGAGCTCGTCAGCCACGTTCTTGGTGACGTAGTCGCCACGGATGTAGCCTGTGTGGTCTCCGGGATCGATGATGCGGACAGTACCGGTAGCTGAACGCACAGCGAGCTCCACGTGTCGGCGAAGAACACCTTCTTTCCCGTAGATGTTTCCGACGCGATCAACCATATAGGCCTGAACAGCATCTAGACCCTTCGTATGAAGGATGTCGTGGATGTTGGGATCACCTTCGCTGAGTATTTCGCCACGCTGCACAGAGTACCCTGGCTTGATGTGTGCCAGTGGCTTCTGTCTGGAGTTCAGTGCCTTGTTATTGCCCTCGAGTTTGATCTGCCAACTACCGTGACGAGTGGCCTCGACCTTCGACACTACGCCTTCGCTTGGTGACACAATGGGATCGACGATGCTTCTCTTGGCAGCAGAGAATACGCGCTGCACATCACCGAAAGCATCGGCTCCACTGCCGCCTGTGGTGCTGACGATACCGCCGCCGTGCGTCTGCTTGAGCATGAGTTGCGCGGCACGTTCACCAAGAGCCTGAGCTGCGATGATACCGACGTTCTCTCCGATGGAGTAGTTGTGGCCCGACGGATGGACACCCATGCACTTCGAGCAAACGCCATGTGCAGCGCGACACTTCAAAGGCGAGCGAACTACAAGCTGACCCATTCTGGCTTTCTCGGCATGAGCCAGCATGTCTGGGGTCACGATGGTACCAGCTGCGTAGTTGTGTCCATCGATTGAAACCGGGACAGCAAGGTGGCGGTCGATGACGTCGCGATTCTTGATCGGCATTGACACGCCTTGAGACGTGCCGCAGTCCAAGCTACTCACCGCGGTATCCATGTTGGCCTGCACCAACAACTTCGACATGTAGCCAGGCTGACGGACCGAATCCGTCTTCTGGATGATGCCGCGACGAGCTCCAGCTGCTTGCATGAAGTAGCCGCCGATGTCGAGGCCTTCTGCGAAGGACTTGGTGATTGGGGTCTTGTACGGCTTGCCGTACGAGTCTTCCACCAGCATCGGTGCCATGATCAAGCCCTGGAACTGCTCACGCTTGGCCTTGATACCGGACACCGCCATGTCACTGATGTTGGTCGGATTCTTCTCGAAGTGCTTCATGTACGAGTCGTACATGTCATTCGTCGAGTTCATCCACAGCTTGGTGGCGGCGTCTTCAGCACCAGGTCCTTTGAGCTTGCCGACCTCTTTCATCGTCTTGTGGATGACGTCATCGCGCAGCTTACGCAGTGGCTCGAGATCATTGAGCGTGACTGTATGGCCTGAGTCGTAGGCTAGCTGGAAGCCTAACCGACTGAGTCCGTCCACCACGGTGGAGAAGTTCTTCGAATCGTTCTTCGCGACCTCTTTCAGAAGACTGGATTGCGCCTTCCGATCGAACATGGACTTGAGGTCCGTGAGGATCTTCGGTCGATACGACGCCGGCACCACTTCCGCAATGCGAAGACGACCTAGTGTGGTCTCACCGACCCCAGTCACATTGATGACGTCGTTGAGGTTCACGGTGTTGTTGCGGAACGCAGCCTCTACTGCAGCCTTGTCCTTGAAGATCTTGTTGTTACGGCCGCGCGGTAATGTGGTTCGGTACAACGCCAGAGCAGCTTCGTTCGTTGGAGAGAAGATGACCTCTCCACTGCTGTCCGAAAGTGTGCGTTGTGACGGTAGGATTAGCTTGGCCTCTTCCACTGCCTGGTGTGTAAGCGGTGTCATCAGCGCGACGGTATCGCCGTCGATGTCACCGCCGATTGGCGGCAAGATGAGCGGACTGACCTTGATGGCCGGGTCGTCGGTCAGCTTGATGCGCTGTGCAACAAGCCCGTACTGATGGAGCACAGGATCACGCTTCATAAGAATGGGACGCAGCGCGACTTCCTGTTCCAGCGCACGCAACGCTTGCGGCGCCTTCTGAGATACCATCTTCTGCGCACGCTCGCCGTCGAAGCCGTAACGCATCAAACGGTTGACCACCATCGGCCGAAACATCTCAATGGCGATCTTCTTGGGTACGCCGAGCTCATCCATACTCAAGTTCGGGTCGACGACGATCGTAGCGCGGGCTGTGTAGTCCTGCTTCTTCTCGATCATCTTGTCTTGGAAGAACCCGTCCTTGGGTACGTCACCAGCGATCATGTGGATGATGCCGGGCAGTTTCTTGTCCCGGTCCTCCTTCGTACCGCGGACATCCAAGTCGAGGGCTTTCTTTCCCTTTGGCGTAGTACCGAACAGGTTCTGCAGCTCCTGGTACAGACCAGCCTGCGTGTCGAGAGTGGTGTTGTAAGGGATCTTGGCTCCGCGGATGAGACTGTCGTTGGTCACACCGAGGCGTCGGTACAGAGCATTCAACGGGTGATTCTTCACCGTGCCGTCGAGCATGGTGGTCTGCGGGCGGAACACCGGAGGCAGGACCGGTACGTTCTGGATGGTCCACGCCTCAGCAGGATTCTTACCCGCGTCCTTGAGGGCTTTCAGTGCGCGGTACTTGAAGTGTGTCTTCTCAAGTGGAGAACCCTTCAATGCCGTGTTGTCGAGAGCCGCCCTGGTGGTTTCGATTTCCTTGTCGAGGTTGATCTTCGACAGCACCTCACGGAAACCCCGGCCTCCGTATTGGCCACCGGGTAGTTTCTTTTTGCCCTCGATGATCAACGGAATGTCATCTTCGCGGATGCCCAAGGTGTGTGCGATGGCTTTGGCGTAAACGGGGTTCGGCATCGGCTCAGCAAGCCTGATGTGACCCCAGTGGCCTCCGCCTTCGGCGCCACCGGTGATGTCGGAGTCGAACAACCCACCAGCCACTGGCTTGTCGTTCTTTCCGTGCACTGTCTTGGTTGGGTTGCGGATCTCTCCGCGGCTACGCTCGAGGATCTCCTTGTCCGTCATCGGAATGAGACGAAGCTTGGTACCGTCCTTCTGCAGGTCGACTCCCATACCAGCGAGCATGGCTTCGAACTTCTTGAAGACGAATGGAATCTGCGGGGCCGGAAGGTTATGACCGTTGGTCAACGCGTCCCAGACAGCCGTCGCCTGCGGCTGATCCGACTTCAAGGTCTGCATCTCACGCAGGTTGTCTTTCATGCCTGCGGCCAGTGCAGCGTAGATACCGAGAGAACCCAGGGATTGCGCACCTTGGTGTCCGCCACCGCGCGGAATCATGGTGTTGGGTTCGTACGGAAGCTTCGGCATACCAAGGACAGGGAAGGCCGGACCACCGCTGCGTACATGTGTCTTCTTGTCGATCTGGTGTTCGAGCTGGAAGATGTAGTGCGGCCCAACCGTGATGTCACCGAGCTTGCGGCCAGTCTTTGGGTCGAACAGGGACTCGGTCTCACTCAAACCGTGAGACGCCAGCTCAGCCTTCACCTTCTTCAGGTAGTCGACCCCGCCTTGGAAGTTCTTCACGAGATACGGCTTACCGGTCTTGTATGCGATCTTCGCAGCCACAGTCTCCAAGATCTGACCCGCGTTGATACGACCCGGCACCGACACAGGGTTGATCAGCATTTCAACATGCTTACCCTTTGCATCGTGCGGCATGTCCTTGTCCGGCATGATCTCCGTCACAATGCCCTTGGCGCTGTGACGTGTGGAGATTTTCGACCCAACCTGTACCGGCTCCAGCGTTTTCACATGAACCGTGATGTGGTTTCCGCTACGCCCCGAGCGAACAACGATACCCGGGTAGTCTGAATCCCACGTCAGCGCGGCGTTGTCGTACTTCGAACGTAGACGCTTTCCGATCTTCGCAGCGGCACGAGGGCCTGTCGCAATCATCCTCGTATCTTCGCGCAGAGCAAGAATCAGCGGATCACCGGGCTCGATCTTCGTGCCGGGACGGATGATTCCATTGTCGTCAATGTTCGAGAGCTTATTGACAGGGAACACACCGTTCTTGGCGTTCAAGAACGCACGCTTGTCTACGACGTGATCATCGGTGACCAACATGCTCGGTTTGTACAAGTGCTCGGACGACAGTTTCTTCTGTGCCGACTCCGAGATGACGATACCGTCTTCATGGTTGGACCCGTTAGCCAAGTACGCGACACGCACGTTAGTGCCTAGAGCTAGCGTGCCGTTCTTTGTGAAGTTGTTATCCGCCAGCAGCTGACCAGACGTGACGCGATCACCCTTAGCCACTAACGGCTTGGACTGCAGCATCCCCTTGTCATGGTTGGTTGGGTAGTGATCATAAAGATGAACAAGATGCTTCTTGCCGTCGGCCCCACGCACAGTGATTCCGTCAGGCGCCACTGACTCAACAACACCATCAACAGGGCTGCGATGAGAGAGAAAGCCACCACCAATGAGCTCTTCGAAGGATTTCTTGGAACCAGCCTCAACTTGAACCAGAGGCGGTTCCCGGCCAGTCACACTGATGGCTTGCGCCATGTGACGAGCAGACATGGTGCTGCGTCCAGCAGAGTCGTTCTGCATGAACGGGACAAGGTTGGTCTCGGCCGCGAAGATCTGCGCAGAGGACGGGACCACATACTTCACACTACTCCACGGCAGGTCGTCACGAATGACACCGTGCTCGTCTGACACACGAACAACGTTGCCCAACGGGACGGGCTTACCTCCGCTCCATTTCACCTGATCCGGGAGTGCGATGCGGCTCACAGCGGCTTGCGCGGCGTCAACCTCTTCGATTTTCTGTGTCGACGTGTTGTACAGACGGATCATCGGCTTCTTGTCTTTGACAATCAGCCCCATGGTCATGTGAGTATTCACACCGGCGTTCGATTCCGGAGTGAATACAGGATCAAGAAACCCAAGATGACTGGGATCCAGTGCTGTGTGCGACTTTGAGCTCGACAACACATGGCGATTCTGGATGCCGCCGGGCCCAGTGATGGTCACCATACTTCGATCGGACAACATCGCCAGTGGGTTCGTCTGCTTACCGTTACTCGCCAAGCTGGTCGCGAAAACGTGATACAGCGGGCGTTGAATCAGGTCGGGCATGAACACATCACGCATGACCTGACCATCCCCGGCTTCCAGTTTCCGTGAAATCGTGGGCTTACCCAATGCCTGCTGCACACGCCGATGGATCTCTGGTGTCGACTGCGCGATACGCTCAATGAACTGATCCTTGGCAGTCCACAGCTCCTTGTACCGAATGCTGTCGATCGGATCCGGCTTCTCACGATTTGCCGCAACATCGAGCAGCTTCTTGGTAGCACCGAAGAACAAAGCGCCGTTGACTCGGTCAGTATCGACCTTCAGGTTGGCCTTGGCGATCTCTTTGTCTAGCCGCGTACCTTCGAAGATGGCTCGTGTTTCGATGATCGGATCCGATGCATCTGGCATCGGCTCGTTTCTCCACGCCGAGTAGAGTGACCGTAGATCTTTATCGACCTTGGATTTCTTCTTCGTGGCATCGAAGCTCTTGTCGCCCCACGCCTTCTTCATTGCCTCGTCCGACACTTCAAGGGCATGGAGAACTGAGTAGGCAGGAATCTTCCGACCGCCCAAGCGCATGAAGAGGTAGCCAGTCTCGTCGACTTGTACGTCGAAGCTACGCCCCTTCGCCAACTGAAACTGCGCCTCGAACTCACCTGGCTTGTTCGTGGCTTTGACGTACGCGCCCGGACGAAGTCGCCATTGGTTCGAGATGAACTTCTCTTGCCCGCCGATGATGTAGCTGTAGTGACGCGTCAGCTTAGGGATCTTGGCGATGACGCTGTTGGGCTTACGCACCAACGTCTTGCCTGACACCACGTCGACAACTTCGATCGTTCCATTTACTGGGACCGCCCAAGAACGCCCTGACATGCGCGCATCAAACTGACCACGGATGTCATCGACACCGAGCTTGTCATCGACAGATAAGTCCGAGACACGGACTTCGTAGCGTTCGGCGCGGTCCCGCACCGGGAATGTTTGATTCACCTGGGCGAGGAGCTGCTCTTTGAGCTCTTCGAACTGTTGCCGCGGATCTGAGGTGAGCACCTGCAGAGCTTACTCGGCCTCACAGAGTGCGGTCAATGCAAGTGCGCAAGCCCCTATCAGCAAGTAGGGAGATGAAATGCCTAAACCTGATCAACAAGACGACAGCAACAGTTTGACGAACTACGAACAGTCCCTCGCCGCCGCCTTGGACCCAACAGAAGAAGAGGAATCGGACGTGCAGGAAAAGGAGCAAGCGCAGAGCGCACAATGATCAAGCTAATCATCTGGTCGTTTCTGTCCGGTCTAGTGTCCGGAGTACTGACGGCCTACTACAGATCAGAGGAACTAGCATGGATGCGGTGATCAAAAGAAAGGCAGTACCTACCGTGACGGACACACAGCCGATCTGTGTGGGGTGCGGAGACCCGATTGATCCTCAGAATAGTGCCTACGTAATGCTGCGTGGCATGTGGATGCAGTCCACAGAACTGGGGAAGATGGTCTTCGTGATCGACCCAGACACGAGGTTCGAAGTCCGCAACCTTCCGAACGGCCAACTGTTCCTGCACTTCGAGTCCAATCAAGAAGGACCGCAGCGGAACATCGAGCAGGACTGCTTAGAACGTCTCGCCGACGAAGCTTCGGAAGAATACGAAGACGAGGACGAGGACGAAGAAGACGAAGACAGTGATGACGAAGAAGAGGAGGAAGAGGACTGATGCAGCTCACGTTCAAACAAGCACGCGAAGTCATTATCCAAGACATGGCTGTCCAGCTCGACAGAGCCAACAAAGGAAAGAACCCAGTCCTGTCCATACCGATGCTGGTCGGTCCAGTTGGTATCGGCAAAACAGAGCTGGTGCGTGACGTCACGGCCGAGCTCGGGATGTCGGAACTTCTGGAGATCAACTGCGGTGACAACTCCGATCCCACCGACGTAGCTGGCATGCCTGTCCCAAGCAAGGACGGCAGTGATGAGCTGGTGTACCAGATCACACCGGACGCAGCCAAGGCGTGCAAGTCAGAGATCACGCTGTTCTTCGACGATGTCGACAAGGCACCTCCAGGTGTGCAGGTCGCTCTGATCGGCATCCTGGGCAAACGCATGTTCAGACAGAAGAGAATCGTCAACGGGACGGTGTTGGTGTTGGCCGGAAATCGCGTAGGAGACGATGTCTACTCGAACGAGCTGTCGGAGTCCCTTCGAACCCGCGTCACTGTCATCGAGATGAAGGCAGACCTCAAAGACTTCTGTGAGTACGGCGCGAACACAGGTGACATCGACCCATGTGTCATCGGGTATCTCCAGTACAAACCAGAGCATCTTCATCTGCCGTCACGCGGCGCACACCGCTTTCCCACGCCACGCAGTTGGTACGAAGCGTCCGCCACCATGGGTATGTACAAGGAGCCAGACAAGATCGTTGGCGGCATGCCCAACTGGAAATCCATCGTCGCTCGCAAGTGTGGCGAAGAAGTCGGCAATGACTTCTGGGCGTGGTTCAGCATCATCGCTAAGATCAACGTGAAAGAGATCCTCAAAACAGGTGCTGTCGCGCAACAAGCCACCGATCAACGGATGTCGATGTACGCGACTGTGTTCGCAGTGGCGTCGTATCTGAACAGGAACGGTGTCGAGCCTGAGTACAAGGGCCTGAGTACGTACTTGAAAGGCCTCGAACCGGAAATGCGCGTGGCGTTCCTGGTGCAGTTACAACCCAGGGCCAGGGATCGTATTGCTAGCCTATTCCCAGACGCAGCAGGAGCACTCATGTCCATTCTCGTAAAGGGATCTTCTACGTGATCAGCAGCGCCGGCGTGACCAACACGTCAGCTGCGGGAAAGGTGAGGGACGCAGTCATAGAACTGGCGTTCCGCTTTCCTTTGGCTGGACTCACGTGCTTGGGAGAAGCCATCGTGATCCTGGAACAGGAAAGCGTTGGAACTCTCGCTACGGACGGTAGGCACATCTTCTATGCTCCGAGCTGGGTGAACTCGATCACCAGCCGCGCATTGGTGTTCGACCTCCTGCACGAGTGGTTACACATCTTTGATAACCACCCATTGCGCTGCGCAGGTAGAGACAAGGAACTCTGGAACATCGCCTGCGACATGAAGGTAGTACAAGAAGCGATCAACATTCTTTCCGTGGACGGCACTGTGTGGACGGCACCAAAAGATGGTGTTCAGCCACAGCCATGGGCGGTTGGTATGTGCGCAGAGGAGATCTACGACTGCTTCATGAAGAATCAGAAGCTGATCCCACCACCCCCAAAGCACCTGTCCAACGACATCGACTGGTCCAGAAGCGCAGAGAAGGCGAACGCCCCGCAGTTCGAGGAGAAGTTCTATCAGACGTTCGTAAATGAGCTGACGCAAGCACAGCTCATCATGGACGAGACGAAAGCGAAGTGCGCGGGAATCCTTGCAAAGCGAGTGCAAAAGCTGTCGCGAGGAACAATACCATGGGGCAGGTTGATCTACGGCAACATCATGGATCAGTTCGGCGGCGACATACTGTCGTACTCCCCACCGAATCGGAAGTACTACCCTGACCTGATCATGCCGAAGCTGAGGTCGACAAAGACCAGAAAACTGCTGCTTGGGTTTGACGTGTCCGCGAGCGTCACAAATCGAATGCACCAAGAGTTCGTGCTGAACGTAATGCCCGCAGCACTGAAAGCCTCAGTGGTGATCGTAGTCACCTTTGACGTAGAGATTCGCGAAGTCGTTGTCACACGCAACCCGCGCACACTTCTCGACTCTCTTCATTTTCAACCTGGCCCTCACAACACAACAGACGTGAGGCCGTTGTTCAAGTTGGTCGATGAAGAGAAGCCAGCATCTACCGCAATCATGACCGATGGGTTTCTGCACTACCCAGACAAGCCCTACGAATCCACCGTCTGGGCGATACCGACAGGAGGGCACCGGCCACCATGGGGAACGATCTACGAAATGGACATGACCTGGTAGAGACCGCACTGAAGAGTGCTCTACGCAGCTACGTCGCAGTCAAGAGTGACGAGGTAGTTCAGGCTGCGCTAGTTGCGGTCGGAGCCAGAGGCATCTCGTACTTGCAAGAGCTGATCCAGAAGATGCCTAACATGTCACCGGTGGATAAGATGCACTCCGTGCCGCACTTGATCGTGCACGGAGTGCATCCCTTTGATGCAAGACAGAACGGCATTGTCATCAGTGAATCCAGACCACACATACTGCACCACCATCTGCATTACGTGTGCATGTTCCAGTTGATCGGAAATGAAAGAGCAGAAGCAGCTGCTATGCATACCGATTACCTGGTACAGCGAGAGATCATCCTCAACGCCGACAACAAGGTCAAAGATTGGTACGAGCGATGGAAGAATATCTGGTCGTCCCCGAAGGTTCCTCCGATGCTTCCCAGGGATCTGGCAGTAGTGCCCATCCCATTCAACGACTACGTCGATCTGCAGACCTTCGTCGGGTGGTACACAGAAGACAGCATACAGAGCAGTCTTCGTACTGACGCAGCTAGCCCGCACGCAGTGCCATTGGCTATCGACCTGATGAACAAGTTCGGCGCTGACGAAAGCTTCATTGACGCGATCCGATTGAAAGCTTTGGGAGACCTGTACGAGATCCTCAAGCGCAAGTCTCGTCAGAAGTCTTCGATGAGCGAAGCCGTGCTCCTATACAGAGCCTTGGACCATGACCGAGCCAGGGATGTCGCCAATGACGACACTTTCAAAGGCCAGTACGTAGCTCTGCTGTGTACGCGCGAGACATGCACCGAAGCAGAAATGGTCATGTCTTTGCGGCTCATGACGACGAGCGAACCAACTCGTGCCGCACTATTGAAGTACCTGGGAAGAGCCCCGTCGTTCGACGAGATCAAGAGTGTCAAGGGGTCTGGGGTCGTGGACATCCTGTACGAGATGCCGTGGAACCTGTTGCAGCCGTTGTTGGAAAAGCACGAGAACGAAGTACGTGGTTTGCTTCTGCGACACGTGAGCATGACTGAAAGGATGACAAACTGCCTATCCAACAACCACACACGGGCAGTAGCCCCGGAGCCTTGGAGCGCGGAGCAAGCAGTGGCCTCGTGGTACAAGACGTTCCGGCCGATCTACAGATCATACCGTAGGCACAAGGACCTGCGTACACAGCTGGCGCTGACAAACACTTCAGAGGCTGTGAGGATCGCAGCAGTACTGACACGGTTGGTAACATCAGGCCCAGACGACCTGGAGTCACTGATCCGTCAGGTACCCGGTGGGAATGACGTCATGCGCCATGTGTCCGACTACAAACCGTTGGTGGTAGTGAGGAGGTACTTGGACCGTCACAAAACACTGGACGCCGACTGCTACGTGTACGAACCAACGGACACACTGCTGATGTCTGCTGCAGAGTACAAACTAAAGCACAACATCACTTAGGCAGCACCAGCTCTGCGCGGTGGGAGTGCTTCCGGCATCGGGGTCATATCGACCGCCGGTGCTGGAAGCATCTGACCGGGACCTTGCATCATGCCCTGTTGCTGCATTGCCGCAGCCTGATCATTCGCCGGCACTGGTGGCAGCCCAGCACCCAGCTGTTGTTGCACCAGCTGATTCATTTCCGGCGATGCCTTCACCAGCTGAGCCTCGAACACAGCCCTCTGTTTCGGGGGCATGAGCTGCATCTTTTTTACCATGTCTGCGGCAATAGCATCCAACGAGAAGTGACCAGGGTGCAGCAACTTGCCACCCATCTCTGCAGAAAACGGATCAGGCGGCGGTGTTTTGCCAGCCATGGCAGCAGCTTGCGCCTGAGCCTGGTACTTCGCACTGACCACGGCGGCTTCGCCTTGCGCTTCGGCCATCATCATCTGCTGTTGCCTGGTGAACTTCGTCTTGGCTTCGAGCTCCTTGGCCATGAGGTCGTTCTCATCTTCGAACTTGCGATCAGTCTCTGCCAGCAACGAGGTGTCGGAGATTTTGCCAAGCTGGGCCATTTGCAACGACAGGGCTTGTCTCTGCAGGTCGTCCGCCATGCGGAACGGCTTGAACCTGGCTGTCGGTACTGGCCAGTTCAAGAAAGCACCCACACGATTCATCGTCCACTTCAACAACATCTTGTGTGCGCTGACATTGCTGAGGAAGAAGTTCTCGAGCATACGCATCGACACACTGCTGCCGGCGTAGTTGCCACTGCCGAATACGAGGTCGATAGGGAACCCCATTCCCACTGCGATCTGTTCAACGACCTGCTGGATCTCAGGCATCAACAAAAGGCTCTTGCCGTTCTCTCCGATGGCTTGGTGGCCAAGTGGGAACGGAAGAATGCCGTAGTAGTTCGGGTCAATGCGCTGACGTGCAAGTTCACGCCGAATATGATCACGCCAATCGGCGAGGTTCACCGACGTGAACGGGTCTGCTCCACCGGTGGCAGGTTGCGGGAACAGGAAGATCTGCGGTGTGAGGTGACCAAGCAGAACCGATTCCTGCGCTTTCTTCATGACTTGCGCGTAGAACGCGTCTTTCATGACCGGCATCATCAGCGGCACGCCCCAACCGCGGCTCATCGTGCTGAGCGTGGGCCGGCGCATGTGAAAGACTTGCTGCTTGTTGAACACCACGCTGCCGCGGGTTCGGACAGCCTCGAGGAAGATCTCTGGTGTCGTCGCGATGAGATCCTTGCGCCCCATCAAAATCTGAGAACGGAAGTCAGCCGTCGGATCGAGGACAGTGTCAACGCGGTCTGTGGTCTCGTTGTGGAACAGGTGGATCTGCTCTGCGTTCCACCGCGTCATCCCGATCTCGCTAGGACGTGGGTAGTAGTAGTCATGGGCCTTGGCCCAGTCAGTCTGCCCACACTTCGTGCATGTCAGCCAGAAGTTCGAGTTCACGTAGCGCCAGTTCGGGCGCATCTTCATCGCGTCATGTTCCGCGCTACACAGCTTGCAGATCAACTTCTTACGGAATGGAAAGTTCGGCGACGAAAAGCTGTTGCCGTAGACGTAGTAGTCGAGGTTGGTTTCGAACTGATAGACACGGTAGTTCATCGTGCCCGTCAACAGCTCTTCCCACTTGTCCACCACACCACGATTGTCATGGCTGAGCATGATGTCGGTCAGCGGATACTCGCTGGCCTTGGTGCAGATCGCGTTGATGATGCCGTGTGTCAGGAAATAGAACCGGCAGAAGCTGAACAACGCTTTGATCGTGGACGGCATGTACGTGCCGGCCTGATCAAAGAACGGGTTGGCGAAGGCTTGGTAGCGTCGCCCGAGAACTTGCTGACGGCTTTGCGACTGGTCGAACTGACCTCCACGACCGCCACCCTGTGTACCCAAGTTGCCGAACATTTAGGCCTCCGCTTCGGGAGAATACACAACTGGGCGTGGCTTTGCGCCTCCCACGAGTCTCCTCCCCGCGGCTTCGAGTCCGGTTGATGCTGCAATCTGCGGAATGACCGGTAATCCCGCGGTAAGAGCACCTGCAGCTAAGCCGGTACCAAGGCCCACTGCCTTCTGTTTCAAGCTGCGGCCACCGACGCTGGATTCATCGCCTCGAGCCAAGTCCGGGGCTGCGGTCGCAATAGGAAGACCCACGCTCAATGCCAATCCGGCTCGACCGCCACTGCCCATCTCACGCCCCAATGCCTTCACTGTCTGCACCGGTGCTGTTGCAATACCCCGACCGACGCCGCGCAAGCTTGTGATACCGGCCTTCAGCGCAGCATCGCCACGTTCGCCTTCCTGCCTCAGCTCGTTGATCGAAGCACGGTGGCGAGTCAATGTTTTGGGTGGGAGCGGATCTCCGTGCGAAATGCTGTCGCCGAGTCGGCGGTTCAGCAAGTCGACCTTTTTCGCTGACGTAGCTGAGCTACGTAAACCGATTTCGCCCGCACGATCTGCGAACTGACCTGTCACACCGTGCAGCTGACGCATACCGAAGTGTTTCACTCCGCGTCCGACGCTCGCAACTGTTTCACCAACAGCTTGACCAGCACTCAGCCCTGGGTTGAGCAGACGGGTGTCACGGTAGCCACGGCCCAATGCCGCCGCACCAGCGCCCAACGCAGCGCCTTGGACAGCACCACCAAGCGCTCTATGCATTGCTCCAGGTCCGCCAGGCTGTTGTTCTTGCAACGCACCGCGAACACCGCCTGCAGCCGCACCAAGGACCGCTCCATGCATTGGGCGGGATGTGATCCACCGCAAAGCTGGAGATACGGACAGAGCGGTCTTGAGTAGTACGGGCACTCACCCTCCGATCATGCGCAGCTGTCGGACAAGATTGGCCTTGGCCGTCTTGTATGTATCCCACGCCACACACAATCGGTAAACCGAGTGACCCGCCACAGTATCTGGCAGCTGTGCCAGTGCTGCATCCAGTGGCTGCTTCTGCGCCACGGCCCAGAGAGACTCGGTCTCAGCCTTCAACGCAGCAAAGTCGAATGGTATGCGCTTCAGCTCCGTTGATCCGCAAGTCACACACCGGATGTCGTTGTCATCTCGGTGAATCGCGTCACATGATTTGCAGCGCAACTTGGGGTCCTCGAGCTCGCGCGTCGCGAAGTCCAACGGTGCCGGAGCAAGGACTTGTCCGTCATCACGCAAACAAGCAGCAACGAACTTGTCGACTGCCGTCCCGGTACGACGTGCTCGATCACAGGTGTGCATGACGTCGTAACCGATCGCCATTTGACCAAGGTCGGGCTTCTCGAGGTAGATGAAGTTCGGGGTCTCACCGTTCAGTGCGCGACACGTCCAATGAAAGACTTCCCACTGTCTCCAGGGAGACGGAGAGTTCAGGACGACACGCCCTGCCATGATCTTGTTCCACACCGGATTCGACAGCTGAATACCGTCGCGGTGCATAGTAGTTTTCAGGACCTCGGGATGCCACGTGAGGTAATCAGATCCGTAGCGATCCGACAAGCTCAGCATCAACACCAACGGATGCGCGTCATGGTGACGCCACATGCTCTGCTTGGTAATGGCGTTCTTACCGTCCGCAACGAATGCCGTCTTTTCGGCCTCGTAGTCCAGACTGTTGACCACCGAGTCGACCAAGCTTTTGAGACTCAACTCAGGGGCCTCGGACGCCGCTTCCTTGTCGGTCTCAGAAACAGAGACGGCGTGGCCCCAGCTAGGAGGCCACGCCTGCACAGACGACGCTTCAAACAGCATCAAGTCTTCACTCCGTGAGGTAACAGATGACCCAGTCACGGAGGCCATCCGGAGCCGCGTTCGGTGTGATCATGCCGTTCGGTAGGGCCGAAGCCGGTTCCGTGAAGACACCAGCAGTGGCCGCCGAGTAGGCACCGACCGTGTTGTTCGCTTGGGTGAGCTCCTTGATGCCGACCGCAGCGATGGCACCCAACAGCTTCTTCTTCGGCAAACCGAAGAACGTGTCCCGGAAGCCAAGCGTCGCGGTGCCGCTCGCACCGCCTTGCGCGGTCAACACCGTCCGAGTCACTTGCTTGAACAGCTTGTCACCGTTGACCGTGGTGTTGCCACTCGAGGGAATGGTGAGAACCTCGCTGATGTCGTCGCCGTTGTCGTCTTTGCCGTAGACGGTGAGGCTTCCACCGGTCCAATGAGCATGGTTCGACAGGACCAACGCCATCGCACGCGAGACCGGCATCACGCGGTTGCCCACCCGATTACGGTTGAACTCTGCGTCGGTGTCGTAGACCTGTTCCGTCGTCGAAGACACGTAGCTGGCGATCGCCGCCGGCTCCGCAGCCACGCCGATGGCAATGGTGGCACCAGTTCCGCCCTGCGCCGGACCGGTGACTGACGACACTTCGGAGAAGGGCAACGTGCCAGTTGTGACACCTGCTCCTGCGGCGCAGGTCAGTGTCTCGGTCTGTGCGTTACCATCCGCATCCTTGCCGGTGACAACGAAGTCGCCGCCGGTGAAGTGAGCCGGTGTACCGCCGGCGGCGGTGATGGTCACTCGCTTTGGGCACCGAATCTGCGCAGGTCCGGTGCTCGGTGCGAGGGCCCCGTCCATGCCGGCCGCCACCAAGGAAAACGCCGAGGTCGTCGTGGCCGCGGCAGCCAGGATGCCATCGGCATCAACCAACGCCGTTGGAACCGGGGTGGTGCGGAACACATAAGGGGTCGAGGCCTCAATGGCGACGAAGCCCTCTTCTGTGTCCTTGCGGAGATCATTCACTTCTCCGCCAAGACCTGAGCCCGGCAGTACAAGGTGCGGGAGCCGCGCTTTCTTCGAACCGAATGCCTTGGAAACCATGCTGTCCTCCGATCACTGTGTTGCGAGTCGCGACAGTACCACCTTTTGTGGATCCGGCATTGACTCGAAAATGCCGACGGGATCTCTACGGAAGGATTCCGCAAATGGCATCCCGAAGATTGACGCTAGCTTGTCCAGTGCATGGTTCGCCAGCTTCTCGAGCTCAGCACCGCTCACCTTGTCGCGGCCCTGGGACCAGGCATACGGCTGGTCCAGGTGTGACAGCTTGATACCGCCGTAGACGGCGCGGTACGGATCCAAGAACCCTGTACCAGGGCGATCATAACTGTCGTCGATTCCGGTGACCCCATCCGCTGTCTCGATCATTTGGGCCATCACATCCGGAGTAACTGACGCCACCTTGTCCAACATGAGCTGGTACGCCGCAGCCTCAGGCATGCCTTCGAAGTTGTTCCTTCGGCTGATCAACTCGGACTCGATGAATGGCCCGTACTCATTGCCGGCGTAGTCGAAGACACCACCGGAAATCTTGACCTTGAGCTCGTCAGCGCGCTCAACCACAGCCTGAGCAAAGGCACGCCTGTCCGCAGGGGTGAAGCTGAGGCGGTGCTCATCGAAGTAGGCCGATGCACGTTTCACCAGGTCCGGGGTGTCGATCGGATACTGTTTGGTTGCGGCCAACGCAAAGTGCTGTGCTGCTGCGCGCTTCACCGTGGGTGCTGGGTACTGACTGAGCTCTCCACAGTGAACCCAACCTTCCGCGACCTTCGGCCTAGCCAGCTGACTGGTACCCGGAACATGGTCTGCACTGCGCGTCACACCGGACTTCGGCATGATGTTCGTGCCAACTAGATCCGAAGTCTTAGTACCGGACACCTGGGCTTCGCGGAAACGTTCCATGTCGGACTGATGACGACCGATCTCACGCTTCGCGCGACCCGCGGCATCCACCGCACCCAAGCCAGCCGTGAGAGCACCAACCGGACCCAGCGCAATCTTCGCCAACTCCTCTGGCGGCTCGCTCTCGTAGTCAGCGAATCCGTTGACCAGGTTGGCGGCGACCTTCTGACGCACAGCATCAGGCAGCAAGTGACCCTGCTCCATGAAGTACAAGACGCTCGACGCAAGATGCTTCGGGTCATGCATGGCGTATTTACGGAACGGAACGCCGTGGTTGGTACCTACCAACGCAAAGAGACGGTCGGGCAGCTCAGCGAGCTCAGCCGCGTCCATCAGAGTGGCAGCCGCCAACTTCTCGGACACCTTTCCGCTGCTGGCAAGCTTATGCAGCACCAGCCCTTTGTCGTCATCGTAGACGTCGAGAATGATCCCTGCAGTCGTCGCCATAAGACGAATCGTACTGCGCTACGGCACAAAGGGTCAATCATCCCCTATCAGCCTGTGGAGGTGAAGATGCCAGTGCAGTCAACGATCGGTATGCCACTGGGTGAACAGGTGTTGTGCGTAGAGACCGGCAAGATGAAGAACTGCAACAAGTTCGGCCGGTACGAAGAGCCGAATACGTCGGCTACCGCTGCCTTGTGTAATGGCGGCGTACTTGAGGGCGAGCTCTACTATCAGTGCCCGTCCATGGTGGAGTGCGTCAACCGAACGCACCAGCGCCAGATGGCGAAGAACACAACGCATCTGCCTGTGATGAGACAGACGCTGGGTTCCAACGTGCTCGCAAGCACTCTACGAACACCACCCCGGACCACGGAATACGTACCGTACGTCTGGAGACCAAATGGTGAAGCCCCAGCACCAAGAATCGCACAACCACAGCCCATGCAACGTCAAGTGCAGCAACAGCCAGGGCCTGTGGCACGCACACATGCGCCCTACTCGAACAACGTAGGCGTGGGAGGCCCGAACGTATCACCGACATTCATGCCAAGACCGGACGAAAGCATCTGGTCTCGCTTGGGCAAGAACGTGATGCAGGGGTGGATCAACTCAACAGGATGGCACGTCTTCGATTACTCACGATCGATCGACCTGTTCTCCTAAACCAGGAGCGTGGTACACGGCGCAGCTGCTGTGTACCACGCTGTACCCCTGGGAGGATCAATGGAGTTTGTCAGACGTAAAGCGGGTCACGGTTACTACGATTCGTACCTGTGGTTGCCGAAGACTCACACCAGCCAAGAACAGGTCGCCGCTGTCTTTGCCTACCCAACAAAGGACGACGAGATCATTGAAGCTTGGAAGGAAACTCCGGAGCATTACTGCGTTCCTCGCAACTACATCTCGCACGATGGACTGGGCTTGATGCCCTATCCGATCTTCGACACGCGCTACAAAAACTTCCCAACCGTAGATCTCCGCAGCCGAGTGACTCTCGACGCCAAGGATCCCACTAAGACGTTCCAAAAAGAAGGCAGCGAGGCTCTGTTAGCCACCAATGACGGCATTCTTTGCCTAAGATGCGGAGCAGGTAAAACCGTCGTCGCACTACACAGCGCATCATTGCTGAAGACACCGATCATTGTCGTAGTAACGGACGATGGGCTGGCTGAGCAATGGGAAGACGAGATTCGGGAATGCCTCGGACTCGAAGAAGATCAGATAGGAAGGATCAACGGCAAGCACTTCGATTGGCAAAAACCTGTATGTGTCGCACTGGTTCAATCACTTGCTCGTCGCATCGCCGACAACAGACTTCCGTACGAACTGCCTCGCTGGTTCGGCGTTGCGATCTTCGATGAGGCCCATGTCATGGGGGCCCCGTGCTTCAATACCGCGGCACCCCCGTTCCAAGGCAGGCGTTGGGGACTATCCGCAACACCGAAGAGAGACGACTCGTTCGATCCTCTGCTCAAGTACACGATGGGCCGCGTGGTCTACACCTACCTCACACCCGAACTGATTCCAGACATCTGGTTTCGGCAGTTGCCTACCAAGCTCGACATGACGGACGAGGATGTTGCGGAACAGACCAACAGCATCTCCGGCGACTTCCACTACGGCAAGACCTACGGGTACTTGGCGTCGTTGAAAGAACGCACAGACACCATTGCCTTCGAGATCCAGCAAGGCCTGAACGACGGGCGACAGGTTCTGGTACTGAGCCACAGCAAAGACATGCTGTTCGCTCTCGAGCCCTATTTCCCCAACGCCGGCATCATCCACGGAGACGTGAAAGGAAAAGAACGGTTTCGACGTATCAGAGAGTGCAACCCAGTCATATCTGTGATGCAGCTGGGAAAGCAGGCCCTCAATAAGCCAGGCCTGGACACCCTTTATCTGTGCGACCCGTTCAGGAAGGAAGGTGTGCTGCAGCAGGTCATGGGCCGCATCCTTCGCCTGTTCTCGGGAAAGAAGAAACCCGTAGTGATCGTCTTCGAAGACATCTACATCAAGCCTCTTCGAAAACTGTGCAACAACTTGCGGCTCACGTTGGCTAGGTGGCCCGCCAATAAGGGCGGAAGCATGTCCTACAAGATCCTCAAACTGACGAAGGTGGAAAAATGAAACTCCCTCAAACTGACGAAGGTGTGAAACTTCCGTACGAGATCGGTCCGTTGATGAGCAACGAGAACCGAAAAGATCTGATGCGTCGACTGGTCGTAGTGGGTGATCAGCAAGTGCGTGCGATCGGAGTCGTGGGCGATGACGTCGTAGACCAGGAGCCTTATTTCCCGTCCGGCATCCGGATCTACGGCGTCTGCTCCTACATCTTCCAGCTTGCCATGCAGAAAGACGAGAGGACGATCCACTTCGGCGCGAATGTTCACATCATTCCGTACGACTCTGTGTCTGTGCTGCCGGTGTTGTACGTAGGTAACCCGACTGTCATGTTCGTGCGCGACATGGGGGACAGTGTGCAGTCCGCAGGAAAACCCCCGTTCAGGGATGTCGTTCTCGAGCAATACATCACAGCAGTCGGCGGACCCTCGAAGATCGAACTGCCGAAGATCGAACTGGCACGATGAGCGACAAGAAGGTGAGGCTCGAGCAGCTTCGCGAAGTTTGGCAAGGCTGCAAGCTTTGTGATCTGCACAAGGTACGCGGCAAGAAGCCTACGGTGTTCGGTGCAGGTAACCCAGACGCAGACATCTTGATCATAACCGAAGCGCCCAGCAAGGATGACATGATGGTCTGTGCACCTCATTCAAGTGATATGGGGTGGGTCCTGTCTGACCATCTGATGGAAGCTAAGATCGATCCGGACAGCGTTTACCGCATGACCCTAGTCGGTTGCCGCCCGTTCGTGATCATCCCTGCTACCGATGATGAGAAAGAACACGAGCAAGACTTCCCGCCGCAAACCGCCAGTGTGGAATCCTGCAGACCTCGTGTCGACAAGATAATCTACACGGTAGACCCCATGCTGATCATCACCATGGGGGCTGTTGCGTGGAAAGCACTAGTACCGCCCAGGTCGCGTGACGGCAAGAAGTCCATTGCCGACGCGGCCGGGTTGTACTTCAACGGAGAGGTCGCAGGTAAGACCAGAACTGTGATCTACCCGGTACTGGCTCTAGAGAGCCTGCACACCATCGCCGAGAATCCCAGCTCAGCGGAACACGGCATCACATTCACGACGATCCGTCATTTGAACGCCGCCCAGCACTATGTGCAGTGGCTAAAACAGGAGACCAAGTGAGCAACGGACAAGCACCTGCGTCAGTACACGCCGCACTCGCGAAGTTCGAAGAATCTCGAGCCAATCTCGATGCCTTCGTCACACAGAACCAAGACGTGATCAACGAGTACCTCGATTTGGTGAAGAACCACGAGGACTGTGAAAGCGCGCTGAAACGTCAGATCAAAGACAACCGGAAAGTCATTGGTAACTCGTTCGGTCCGTTCAGGGTTCAGGTCACTGTCGGTATCAATGTGCGCAAGCTGATTGAACTGATGGAAGACAAGGCCGAGCCCTACTTCGTTGTCGAGTACGCTTTGAAGCGTAAGGAGTACCTCGAAGCCTGCAGATCAGGTGACATCCCTCCAGAAGTGATCAAAGAGGTCGAGTTCGATGACAAGGTCTCGCTCGTGAAGCGATGATCTGGGCTGAGATCTCTACAACACTGTACGTGACGGATTCTGGTGATCCCCGCGTACAGATCGTGGACAGTGAAGGAGTTCCAATGAGTGAAACCAAGAAAGAGATCAAGGAGAAGGACTCCTTTCAGCTTCTAATGAAGGGAGTGGATGCAGAGGCGCGCGTAACCTTTGCACTGGGTGAAAAGCTAAATGGGCCTCCTGGCACATACAGCACGGTGTCGGTGCAGACGACTGTGTCACTGCGGTGCAGCCAGGATAAGGAATCCATCGAAGCCGCCAGATTGTTGTGCCTCGAAGAGTGCCTTGAGAACAACGAAGCTGTGATCGAGAAAGCATTCAGCATGCTCGTCGCGCATGTGAACAGGACACAGTGATATGCCGAGCTCATACAAAGGCACTGAACTCAACGTCTCCGACGTACACATCACCGGGCACCAGTTGTCATTCCGGGTGGTGTTCCGTGACAAGGACGGCGTCGTTCACGGTCATCTCAAACACACCGTGGAGACCACGGTCAACAAAGGCGTCGCTGAAGCTGTGGAAGGACTAGCCAAGGCTCTGCTCACGTGGGCAGGGTTCGTCCACTTCAACGACGCCAGTCAAACTTCCGAGGTTGCCCATGGCATCGCAGAATCCTTTCGAAGATCGTCTGTTTCCTCTGACGAACCTGGCAGCCAGGGTTGAGGAGTTCGCGGCACTGTGCCTGCCTGACTTCTCTTACAGCATCGACGTAGCAGCGACCGCCCGCTTCGAGCAGTACTACTACGAAGAGGCCGACGAGACGATGCTCGCATTGACCTTGATCGAAGGTGACACAAGGAACACCCACGTGTTCAATCGCTGGAGTTACAGCCAGCTGCTCAGCAACGTGGGTGTCCGACCCAAGTGGTTCAACGACATCAAACCAGAGATCGCCGCAGAAGAACTGAACCTTCGGTTGCGGACGATGTACGACCACAGGTTCCGCAGAATGCGCAGCTTCGACGAGAACGGACCTCTCATCCTTCGCGGTACTGTCTCTAAGCACTACGCTGACATTCCAGACACAGAGATCATGAAAGCCATTGTTGCACTGCAGCCAGAAGGCAAATGCCTTCGTTGGCTAAGCGACAAGACTGATCGGGCTTTGTACGTGTATGTCATGTCGGACAATAAGATCCACATCCCAAACACTAACCTGTCTGTGTGGCCCGGTGTCGTGGTGAAGAACAGCGAGGTCGGGTACACGTCACTGTGGGTGATCCCGTTCATCTACAACGTCGAACGAAGCAAAGTAGCTGTGATGGAAAAGAAGGCAGTGGTCCGCAAAGTGCATCGCGGAGACGCCAACGACCTTTCCAAGCTGCTTCAGGAAGCACTGGAGAAAACCACGGCGATCTGGGCCGACATGCGCACCAAGATACCGCTACTGGTATCCATCAGCTGGCCCACCGAAGACATTGCAATAGGTGTAATGTCACGTCTCGTCGACAGCTGTGGCGGGACTAAGGGATTTGCCAGTAAATGCGAAACCGCCTATCGCGCCGCCAAGCACACTACGCACAACGCACTGTGTATTGTGGAAGCATTGCTGGGACATCCCATTGCAACAACCCCGGATGACGAGTACGACGCAGCCGCCATCGCTGGCGGTGTTCTCCTGAAGCTTGCGGACATGGTGTAACCACAAGCGGTAGGGATGTGCGTTGAACCAGAACCCTACGTGTTGAGCGTCATTGCGCAACACGTAGGGGATCAAGTAGAACAGCCAACCCTGCCAACGGAGATAGTGAGTGCAAGCCATTGAACTTCGTTTGCTCACGAAGATGCTGCACGAGGGCAACTTCAATCCAATCATCGACGGGGCCATCGACCTCAGTCACTTTGAAACAGACCTCGGTAAGATCATCTTCAACTTCATCGCGACCTACGCACAACAAACCGACGGAGAAGTGAAATGGCCGTCGCTGGCTATCGTCAAGCACCGCGTCAATGGTGCTGCAGAGCTCGTAGACCCTGATCCTGGGGACACTGTACACGCACTGGTTTACGAGACGCAGAGGCAACGGCAAAAGTCGCGCATCCGTCAACTGGCGATGGATCTGCAGACAATGTCCACTAGCTCCGACAATCCGGTTGAGGAGCTACCTGCGTATATCGGCGCGCTCAAGACGATCACAGAGTCAACCAAGAATACGAAACACGCATCTCTGTGTGATTCCATCGAAGACGTCCTGATCAACTACGAGAGCGGTAGCATCTTACCGGACGGTGTGCCATGGCCGTGGGCTTCAATGCAGAAAGCGACCAGGGGTATCCACGAGAAAGAGTTCATCGTCCTGTCTGGGAGACCAAAGACGCGCAAAACGTTCTTGGCGTTGTTCATTCTCAGCTACGCGTTCAAGTACCACAACGAACGTGTGCTGATCTTCTCTCCCGAAATGCCTCGCATGCAGGTCTTGCTACGCGTTGTGGCGATGCTTGCAGATCTACGGTACTCCGAGTTCAAGAACTCTGCGCTGGATGACGCAGAGAGAATGCGTCTACTTGAGGTGGCCAAGCGCTACATCAAGTACTCGACCGAAGCTGATTCTGAGTATCACGCCAGGCTCACTCTCAATGTAGGTGGCGATCCGGAACGGCCTCCGAGTCTGGACATCGTAGAGTCGGCAGGCAAGCCAATCAGCTGGATGCAGACACAGATCGAAATGTACCGGCCAAAGATCGTGCTGTGTGATTCGTTCTATCGACAGCCGACAGATGCGTCGCGCAAGAACGACACAGAGCAGGCGCGCGTAACTCTTGCCTCGCGAGCACTGAAAGACCTGGCAATGACAACAGGCACGGCCATCTTCGGTACACACCAGATCAATAGAGAAGGCAACAAGTCAGTAGGCGATCTATCGAACCTGTCTTTCACGGATGCGGTAAGTCAAGACGCCGATCTGATCCTCCGAGCCATCACACAAAACGTGGACGGTAAGGGCCGCACAGCACTTGTCGTGCTTGGCGGACGTGAAGTCCCGTTCGAGGGCATCTTCATCAACAACGAACCTTGCGTTGACTTCACTGAAATCGGCCCGATCGAGAATCGAAAGACCGTAGAGAAGTGGATGGCCAACGACGAAGACAAGGAGTCCAAAGAGGAGGCCAAGAAGTTTGAAAACCAACGCACCATCAAAAAACCTTCCATGGCTTCGAAGGCAGCAGAGAATGTCGACAAGACAGAGGAGCAACTTGCCGACAGAACGGCTGCTCTCGATGAAGCCACCAGCGATCCCGAATGAGTAGCATCATCGAAGCGCTGTTCACTGTGGCGCCGCACTTAGCGGAGAAGTCGATACCTTCGGGCAGTTACTACATGATCTGCTGTCCCTTCCACGGTGGTGGTAACGAGAAGACGCCCAGTATGTCGGTGAGCATCGAGAAGCCTGTCTTCTTCTGCCACTCCTGTAGCTCGTCAGGCCATGTCTCCCAGCTGCTCAAGCAGTATGGGATGGGCAAGTCAGCGATTGATCTCATCCTCAAGTCCTCTGGGCTGGACTCCGTGGTGACGAAAGAGGATCGGATCGGAGCCCGCTATGCATCCAGCACAAAGCCTTACCGAGGTCGGTACGTGCTGGACGAGGATGTGCTTGACGTATACCGCAAAGCTCCTGTGATCTTGCTCAATGCTGGGTTCAAGAAAACAACCCTTCGTCACTTCGAGTGCGGCTACGACAAGGGTAATCTGCGCGCAACCTTCCCACTTCGAAACGTCTACGGCGAGCTTGTTGGTGTGTCAGGACGTGCCGTGATCGAAGGGATGGAGCCCAGGTACAAGATCTATCAGCAGGAGCTGATACAGAGGAAAGACATCCACGTTCCCGTGGATTACTCCATGGAAGAAACGAAGGAAGTCCTGCTCTGGCATGCGCATGTAGTGAGACCGATCCTGATGAACACCAATGAGTTCGTGGTGGTTACGGAAGGATTCAAAGCCTGTATGTGGATCTGGCAAACAGTCTATCAGCAGGTGGTCGCTTTGGTCGGTGCATACCTGACCCTCGAACATGCCGAGATCTTGGCAACCTCGGTTCAACGTGTGGTGTTGATGTTGGACAACAACCCTGCGGGCCACAAGGGCACGCACTACGCGGGAGAGCGTTTGATCCGGAGAGGCGTAGAAGTCTTGGTAGCCAAGTACCCAGACGAGCGCCAACAACCAGACAATCTGGTTGATCACGAACTAGTCGATGCGATCGAGTACGCAGAACCTTTCACAATGTGGAGAGACAAACATGGGGAACAGCTCATTCATGAAGACGCGAGCAAGCGGCAGCTTAGGCAGCTCCGCCGGCAGTAAGACAGGCTTTCGTACCCGGCCTCTGGGCGGTGGCGGTGGCGGCGGAGGTGTTCGCGTCAACGGCCGGTTCGACTCGCTGTGGCTGAGGGAAGGGATCCCAGTGTGGGTGCACATCTCGGAAACGTTGTTCGCACAGAAGGTGTGGTCCCGCGCCGAGGGTGAGGTGGTCGATACCGAGACCACGTGGTTCGAGTCCGCGCGACACTACATCCCGCGCAACAAGCAAAGCCTGATCTGCAGTGCTGGTCCATACAAGGACAAGCCCTGCTACCCATGTTCGATCGTCAACGAGCACTGGGCAGCGAAGCGCGCAGAAGAAGCGCTGGCAGCTGAGGAGAACCGGGAACCAAGGGATCTTGGTAACCCGTCGGTCAACCGATCGAACCAGTACAGCTTGGCGATCACAACACTGGAAGACTTCTACTTGGTGAAGTCCACGCCAAGAGAGTCGGGCGGCAAGTCCTACGACAACTACCACTTGGGGTTGCACATGGACGAAGCCAGCAGGGCAGGTAAGTCGCACTCCTTCGGCCGCAACCAGCACATCACGCTGACGGGAAGTCAGCTCAGCAACATCGTTGAGAACATCGCACCGCGGTTCTTGCATTACTGCACGCACTGCGCGACCGAGATGTCGGCGACCGGTCTCACATGCACCACGTGCGACACGACGCACCGGTTCTCTTCGAAGTTGAAGGGCGTGGACCTGCTGCAGGCAGTCAGCCGTTTCGGTGACTGTTCTGCGTGCGGATCGTCGGCAGAGGAAGATCCCGGTCTCTTCCTACCGAACTACCACTGTGTCTGCGGTAACCCTGGCTCAGGGGGGAGCTTCCTTTACTTCGATCTCCGCCTGCTGTTGGTGAAGATCGAAGGTCGCTCGTTGATCAACATCGAGAGTGTGCGCATTCCTATGCACCTCGACCCAGACACCCACCCCGCGTTGCGAGAGAACATCGCCAAGATGATCCGTGAACCGCTCGACCTGCCGGCGATTTTCGCACCGTCGAATCTGAACACTCAACGCAAGGTGCTCGGTCAGATGTCCGAAGGCGTCGACCCAGCACCACGGAACGCAGCGCCTCAATCCGAATCGTACGGCGATAGCGTGCCGTACGGCTCCTCCACACAGGAATGAAACTAGATGCCTAGACTCCGTCTTCTACCGCCGGCCACCGTTGCGGAGAGGCCGGAAGAAGCCGCCCCGGTTCTTCAGTACTTGATGAACCGGGGCGGTCGCATCTCTATCGACACTGAGACAACAGGTCTCGATGTCATGCGGGATCGCGTTCTGTTTTGGTCAATGTCGACCGAAGATCGTCGTTTCTTCTTCACACCCAACGTGCTGGCTACGTTCCAGCCGTTATTCATGCGCCGTGACATTCGTTGGTACCTGGCGAACGCCAAGTACGACATGCACATGCTCGACAATATGGGCTTCCAGCTCGCCGGTGACATTTGGGACATCGTCGACATGGACGCGATGGAAGACGACACACGTAGTCACGGTTTGAAGTCTCAGTCCTACCTGCACTACGGCATTCGATGGGGTGAGTTCCGCGAACTCTTCCTGGATCCGTTTGTGGTGTCCAGCAAGCTCGGGCTCGACAAAGCCAGCTTCAAGCAGTTCAAGGGGTACTCCAACGGCGAGAAGCTGTTGACGGTGTACGACGAGAACCCGGAGATGGTTCAGGACTACGCCACGTGCGACGCCTACTTCACGTACCTGCGTGGGGAGGACCTCACCTCGCGCCTGACCAACATGACGCTGCCGACCGAAATGGTCCCAGGCATGAAGAATGCGCTCGACTACTACAAGACCATTGAGGTCCCGACCACGCGCGAGCTGTGGAAAATGGAGCGCAACGGAATCCTGGTCGACCAGGACTACGTGAAGAAGATCGACGGTCCGATGCGGGATGGTATTGCGGCGGCCCTCGATAGTGTTCACGCCGCTTGCGGCAAGGTCATCGACCCGAAGAAAAACGATCAGGTACGCAAGGTTCTGTTCGACGAGCGTACTGGCTTCGGTCTGAAGCCGGTGAAGTACACAACCGCCTCAGGCAAAGGACTGCCTCGCGCTAGTACAGACGAGAAAGTCCTCAAGATCCTCCAGTTGCGTACGCCGCAGGGATCTGCAGCCAACCACTTCATCACTTCACTGCTCAACTACCGCAAGCTGGTGAAGCTTCACGGCACCTACGTGAAGAACGTCCACAAGTTCATAGGTCCCGATGGTCGTATTCACTGCAGGTTCAACCAGTCCATCGCACGCACTTCACGGTTGAGCTCAAGCAACCCGAACATGCAGAACCTGCCGGCAAAGAACGACCCCTACAAGATCCGCAACATGTTCATCGCCGACGCCGACCATGACCTGGTCGACCTCGACTACCCGCAGATCGAGTTCCGCATCGTCGCTGCTCTCGCAGGGCAAGAGTCAATGCTGGAAGCCATGCGACAGGGCTACGACATCCACTGCGCCAACGCAGCGGGCATGTACAAGTCAGTCGAAGGTGCGACCTACGAAGCATTGATGTCGGCAAAGCAGAAGAAGGAAGAGAGCCAGGCCCTCAGCGACTTCGACAAGATGCTGCTCAAGTTCCGTGATGGTGCCAAGACAGTCGGTCTCGGTGTTCTCTACGGACTTGGCAAGACGAAGATGGCCCACGCACTGAAGATCTCGACAGATGAGGCTCAGGAACTAATCGATCGTTTCCGTATCGCGAACCCAGACGTGAAGAACCTCATCGACGAGATGCACCGGTTCGCCCACGACAACGAGTTCACGTACACAATGCTCGGTCGTATTCGTCGTCTATACCGCATCAACTCGAATAAGGGTGGTCTTGTTGCTCAGGAGGAGCGTCAGGCATTCAACACTCTGATCCAGGGTTCTGGCTCCGAGATGATGAAGTTGGCGATCGTTCGTATCGGTACCAATCCCGATTTCGAATCTCTGGGCGGTAAGCTGTCACTGACCGTGCACGACGAGCTCGTCGCACGTTCACCAAAGAACACGTCAAAGGACGCGTTGCACCTGATGAAGGAAATGATGGGCGATCCCTACAACGTAGGACCCATCCAAATCCAGTACCCAGTCCCGGTGACGCCCGATGGTAAGTGCGGAACCCGCTGGGGCGATCTCAAGTAGGAGGAACGATGGCAGCCAAAAAGAAGAAGGCCAAGAAGAAAATCCAAGAGCGCATGGAGGAGAAGAAAGCCGCTGGCAAGGCCAAGGCAGACAAGATCGCGAAGGACGGGAAGCCGACGTTGTCGCAAGTAATGGACAGCATCAACAAGAACAACGACGGAAAGGTCATCCGGTTCGCGCGTGACGACAACTCTTCGTACCTACTACGACGCCCCACAGGCATCATTGGTCTGGACATCAAGCTAGCCGGAGGGTTTCCAGCCGGTGCGCCATGCGTGATCGTTGGCCCTGACGGAGCCGGTAAGGACTACATCACGTGGAAGACGTGCGCCGAGGTGCAGAGGATCTACGGCAAGGACTTCCGCATGGCGGCGTACTTCACAGAGTTCAAGCCAGACAAACGCTTCATGCGTGAGAAGTGCGGCCTGAAGATCAGCTTCAGTCAGGAAGAGATCCAAGAACTGGACGACATCCGAAAGAAGGACGGGTTGCCGGGGTTGACCAAGGCGGAAAGAGAGGACCTCGCCACAGAAGTTGGAGAGATCAGTGTCATCCACGGCTGCACAGCAGAACACGGGTTTGATGCCATTGCCGCCCTGGTTGAAAGCAATGTCTGCCAAGTGGTCGTGGTCAACTCCATTGGCTTCCTGCAGACGGAAGCAAAAGAAGCTGTGGACAGCTTCACCGAGTTCCCGCAGCAAAGGAACGAAGCGATGCTCATGTCGAAGTTCATGCCGAAGTTGAGCATGCTTCTGAACCGTGGCGGCCAGCGCGGTGACCGTAATGAGACAGCGCTGCTGCTGATCAACCAGGTACGCTCCAAGGACGCTGTGAAAGTTCACGGACGTCCGACCATGGAGCGGGACACATACAAGCCGGGGTCAGCCGCTTGGGCACTGAAACACGGCAAGGCCATCGAACTGTTCATCCACAAGGGCAAGTCCTACTACGACGAAACGACGAAGGAAAAGCTAGGCCGCGAAGTCCCATGGGAGATCTCCAAAGGTAAGCTCGGTACGCACGACGGTATTCGCGGCTCCTTCGACTTCTTCTACGAAGATGGTGCCGATGACATCGGTGACCTGTACAACACCGCGATCATGCTCGACGTACTGAAGTTGGCTGGCTCTTGGGTCAGCTACGAATCCGAGAAATACCCTGAGTTCAACTTCTCGGCTCAAGGCAAGCAAGGTGCTCGAAGACAACTACTGGAGAACGCCGATCTCGTGCAGCACTTGAAGGCTGAGTGCTTCTCCCGCGCCGGCGTGGTCTGCCGTCACATCTGACCTATCAGGAAGTGCAATGCCAACTGCCCGTAAAACCAAAAAGCTGGCCACGAAAGCTGAACGTGAGATAGCTACCAGTCTCGGTGGTCGTCTCACGTTCAACTCCGGTGCTGGTGACGAGAAGGGCGATAGTCGTGTCGCTCAACGCTTCTCCGTGGAAGGCGGGCAGCGTGTGGAGACCGTGCCGATCCCCATGCGCATCGAGAACAAAACAACCACCCGTAGCCTCTACCGCCTGCACGTCAGGGACTGGTGGAAACTGCGGGTGGCTGCCGGCAAAGCTGGTGAGAACCCTCTGTTCCATGCCCGCACATCATGCACTGATCGACTTCGTGTGACGGACGTGATCGTCATGACCAAGGACTTCTACGTCAATGTGTTGTCCAGCCGTTATGGCGTGTGTCCTGAAGTATCCGAGGAAGGAAAGACCACCAACCTCGGACGAGAGATCACCTTGCGGCGCTTCGTGCTGCAATCACCTGAGTTCGGAAGTTACGACCTGTGCGCTATGCCATGGGACCGTGAGCTGTCTGAACTGATACGGAGCCTCAACACATGATCTCTGCCCTCTCGATACGCGACGTCCACAAGCTGTCGCAAGCCGATGTATTCGACCTGGACTCTCTGTACTCGAAAGCGATCCTGTCGAAAAAGAACGACGACTCACGGCAAGGTGTCTTTCACCCCAGTGCCGTTGGTGGGTGCCGGAGAGCCAGTGTCTACGAGTACATCCGTGCACCGTTTCTGGAAGATCCTGACGAAGAAAGCCAAGAGATCTTCGAGCTCGGTCATCACATTCACGACATCATCCAATCCAGGTTGGAGCACTCCACTACTATCCCCGGTATCACCAATCTCAACGTCGAGTTCACCCGCGAGGTCAGTTACGACGCCGAAACCGATCTACTGCACCGGGACATGGGAATCGGTGGCACGACTGACGGTATCCTACGTGTCTGGACTCCGGAGTGGGAGCAGCGCGGAGTGCTGGAAGCCAAGTCCATAGCAACGGATGGGTTCGATCGTCTCAAAGGTCCTGACAAAAAGCATCTGATGCAAGCGCATCTGTACTGCTACCGCTACGATCTGCCTGTGATGTGGATCTTCTACTACAACAAGAACAACTCGAAGCGGCAGATCTACTCCAGGGTATTCGACCCGAAGATCTTCGACGAGGCCGTTGAGTACTTCGCTGGTCTGATGGATCACGTTCAACTTGGCACCCTGCCGCCCCGAGACGAAAGCTTCTACATCTGCCCGCGCTGTAAGTACCGGGACCTATGCAAGCCGAATGTGTTGGGGATGGTGAAAGCCAAGCAGGCCAACAATGCTCTGACCTCGATCAGAAAGAACGGCAACCTTGGGAGGAAACCATGAGTAGGCTCACTCTACCGGACGTAGTCGACGAAGAAGGTAGCGTCGATGAAGAAGAGAACGAGGTAGTAACCACGGCTGCAGAGGTGCTGGAGAAGGTTCGTGCCGACACACAGAACCTTGGTCTGGTGCCGTACCCACAACCCAAGACCTCTCCTCAGCCGCTCGACGCTTCTTTGATCGAGGCAATGACTAACTCTGAGATCGAGGTTCACTACATCGCGTACACCGCCTATGCACAGTACGTAGGTGGCAAGCACGCGGAGTACGATGCAGCACACAAGATCGCGGCTTGCGCGCTGAAACACCTCGAGTCGAAGCTGAAGGCCAGGGCTCCCAAGGGCAAAGCCGGCGCACCGTCGGTGAAGTCCAATGGCGTTTATCAAAGCAACGAGGTCGAGGTCATCAAGCTGTACGCAATGAAGACCATGCTCGGCGCGCACCACAAGAACTACTCCAAGCAGGCATCTGCACTCAGCCGCATCATCGAGCTGCGGAAGTTGGAGTTCGAGCAGCACCTTCGTGGTGGAAACCTCAACAAGCGCGGAGGTAGGCCGTCTATTGGGTTCAATGGAAGGCCCACGCAGAAATGATCGTCGCGCAGTTCGAGGCCGTTGTACGTGATCCCGCACCCGTCAGCGGCAACAAGCTCTACGGTACAGCGCGTGGAGGACGTCGCTACTTGACCAGCGAGGGTAAGGCGTACAAGGCAGCGGTGAAAACCGCGGTCTCCGACGCCATCTTGTTGTGTGGAGTGGTGTGGAAAATCGCAGTGGACAGTGTCTATAAGAACGGGGGGCAAGGATGCCTGGAGATCACTGTGTGGTTCCCAGAGCTGTACAACCCGACGTGGACACCCGGTGGTGGGAAAACCTCTACCGGTAACTCACGCAGCCCGTTCACCAAGAAAGACGTGTCCAACTACGTGAAGATCACAGAAGACGGAGTGGTGGAAGGCACTGGAATCGACGATTCCGCAAACATGTTCGTCAGCGGTAACAAACAAGAGGATCCCGTAGATCCTCGTGTGGTCATCCGCTACACGGTGTTCGAATGAGCCGGTCAACAGAACTGATTGCCTTGGCTAAGGACAAGGTATCCGACCCAAAGCTGACGCCTTGTTACGGCCGCGGCGCCGTGCTGAAGCCAGAAGGCAAGTTCCACAGGGTTGAGGTCGGCAAGCGCAGCGTGGTAAGCCGCGTCCTCTGCTTGGCCAGGACGTTTGGTGCCAAGTGCGACCGATGCCCAAACAGCACGTTCACGGTCAAGTTCCGGGTACCTCATGTGGCTAAATGACCTCAACGAAACAGAGCTGGTCACGCTAGCCCAGGAGCGTGACGTCAACGCTCACCGCGGAATGTCACGGGAAGACCTGTACAAGATCGTCCTTGACGAGTACGAAGGTGAGCTTCCTCAACGCCCTGTCAACAAGTTGCGCACGAAGATCATGGTCTACGTCAACGACCACTGGAAACAGGTCAGCCCTACGATCTCATGCCCTGCGAGAACCAGATCTCTCACGGCATGCCACAACTGCACCGACATCCAAGCAGTTGAATGCGCGATCCTAAACGACAAGGTCTTCAAAGCTAAGGCGTCTCCCGAGACAAACGACGCCTGAGATAAGGGCGTCGGGACGCCCTTACGATCACCCAAACAGCACAGAAGCGAAAGAAAGAGAAGGAGACACCATGGCACTACCTGCAGGAGTGGAAGCGCGGACCCGTGAAGAGTGGACCCGGTTGGCGAAGTCGATGGAGCCCAAGGACAAGATGCCGCTGATGACCGCGCTGAAGAAGTGCGGCTTCGCGGCAACTGACTACATGGGCTGGTCGGCAGAGAAGCGTGTCGATGAGATCATGAAGGTCCAAGATTCCGGAGGCGAAGAGCCAAAGGGAAAAGCGTCGGCGGCGACGGAAACAGCGCCGGCACCGTCGGGAACGTCAAAGAGCAAGGCAAGCGATTCGACCGGTTCGGCTGTGTCCTCGAAAGAGATCTCCGCGCTGCGCGAAGAAGTCGCCGCGTTGTCGGCCCAGGTGAAGGCAAACGCCAAGGTCCTCGACGAGATCCGCTTCATCCTCGCGTGCGTCCTGAAGACCAATCCGGAAGCCGAGATGTACGTCCAAGAAGCCGACGTGCAGGCAGCGATGCTCGGGAAGAGCACGCTGGTGGGAAACGGCTAGACGGGTCTTCCAGTAAGTCCGAACGTAGGAACGTCTCTCCGATTCCCGGTCTCAAAGACCTGAAGCCGGACGATGTGCTTACGATCTCCAGCGCACAGCTATCCACGATGTCGCTGGACTCGGTACTCGCACTCATGCAGAGCATGGGGATCAGTACTGAGGGCGTGGAAGATCGGGCTTCGGCCGCACTGACAAGGCTGATGGAACACGCCACCAGCATCGACTGAAGAAAGGCGGGGGCTAACGCTCCCGCCTTTCTTTTTGCCTGTGTTAGCCTGCACGCTGGAGGTTCAGATGACCAAGCTCACGTTCATGTTCTTCTTCACGATCCCATACTCCATCACCGTGGGGTGGGCGTGGCCGTACCTGATGATCGCGCTGTTCCTGGCAGAGAAGCCTGGTCTCGAGAACGGGCTGGTAGTCACTGCCCAGTGGAGACCATGGTTCGCCAAGCGCTTTCCGTTCAGCATGGCTATCGGTCGTGGTGTTGTGTACCACCCGGCTCCGGGCATCCGCGGTGGAATGCTGACACCTACACAGACCCAGTTTCACGAGCACGTACACATCCGGCAGATCGAAGACATGATGCTCGTTGGGTTCCTGGTTGCTGCAGCTGTACTGACAGTGACCGCGCTCGCCGGTCACGCTGAATACCGCCTGGCAGCACTCCTATGGTTCACCTCTGCAGAATGGCGGCTGCTGTCCTACGTCGCGTCATTCTTGCGTGGTGAACGGCTGTACGAGGATGCCGAACCCGAGAAGTCAGCCCGAGCACAGTCAGAGCACCTGAAGCCGATGACGATCTTCACCGAGTAGCGATTGCGGCGGTGAGACCGACGAGTCCGCCGGATAGAATCACTCCCAGCACCAGTCCGAAGCTGAAGGTCTTGTAGAAGGGTGTGTCGGAGGCTGCTGCAAACGTCGCCGCCTGTTGCCTGAGGTCGCCGCGGCAGCCTTCGATCTCCCTGGTGTAGCTCTCTGTGACGAGGGTGAGCTCGCGCTGATGGCTGGCGCGTACAGCCGCTACCGTGTCGTCACGAAGCTTCAGCTGCAGCTTGGTGTTCTCTCGGTACCACCGCAAGCGGTTGGCCCACCGCATCGACGTGTCTAGGTCCATCAACAGGCCTTCGAACGGCGCGGCTTCGCCACGGTGCAGCGGTTCAATCACATCCTCGCCCGGAGGGATGTCCGGAGGGAGTTCCGGTGCAACCGGGTCTTCCTTCTTCTCCTGCCCATGGGCCACCGGCGTGAGCAAGACTGCGACCAGAAGTGCTGCAATGAACCTCACTGGCCACCTCCGTACGCAGCTTTCAAAACCGACCTGTCGAAGTCGGTGACACGCTCGAAAGTCATCGAAGCCTTCTCCTCCGTAACCGGGTACATTGGACTGGCTTTGAAGCTGTCGTGAGCCAACCCGATCAAGTGTCCGAGCTCGTGCGTCAGTACACGATGAGACATGTCGTCCGTGGCGACGTAGTAAATCACCACCGCGGCAGTCATGTAGCCATCGACGTCCTTGTGGTGAGCAACGTAGCCGCCCTCGTCCGAAGATCCGACTACGGTAGGTACACCCCAGCGGACCACAGCGTCGGCGTTACCGCGGCTGACCACCGTCATCAGATTCAAACCGGTCTGCTGGTTCCAAAGAGCCACAGCTGACCTCACCGCCTTGTCGGCACGAGCAGCTTCGTCTGCGTGGTACGGCTCGACCAAGACCCGAATGGGGAGCTGCTTCTTCAGCCACACCAGGTCCTCGGACCCGCTGCAGGCGCCGTACACGGCATCACCGCTAGGGTCCCAGCAGACTCGCATGAGCCCGGCTTCTTTGTGCGTGAGCACGGCGTAAACGACAAGCGTCGCCGCCACAGCACACGCCAATGCCGCAGCTACGAGAGCTGGGCGTGACTTGAAACTGATCCACAAGTCCTTCATCGGAACCTCCAATCACTCGCCTTTAGCGGCCTTCAGCATGTACTCACGGACCTTGTTAGAGTCTCGTTCGACTTCCTCCGTCTCGTCCTTGAGCTTCTCGGTCACCGCGTCGACAGCGGAGTCGTGCTCGACTTTGATCTCTTCGAGCTCTTCTTTGAGCTTGTCCTCTTCTTTCGCAAGCTCTGCCTCGCGGACGTTCTCTTCGTGCTTCGCGCGGTCATCGGCTTTCGATGTGGGATCTACGACAACTACTGACTGACGGCGGCTGAGAAAGATGAAGCCCAACACCGCACCGATCGCGCCGACGGCAACGACCCAGTTCTTCTTCAACCATGCCCACACCTTCCTCAGCTGAATCATGCTGTCACCTGTTGCTGGCGGCGCTTGGGCCGGGAAATGGCGGTACGCTCTGGTCCGACGTGAGTACCGGCGTAGGGGTTGGCACCAGACCCTGCCAGGGTCGGAGTCACTGCTGGGGACACCATGGGCGGTGTCAGCGCGGCTCGAGCGGATGGGGTCAGTGGTGCGGCAGGGCCGGTGATGCTTCGAAGGTGGCTGGCAGAATACGCCTGCGGTGTGGCGGTGCCTGACATGGCAGTGGCGCCGTAGTCGTAGTGACTGCTGAGGGGCTTGGTCACGTCACGCACGCCTGGCTGGTTGGTCACCGCCGACTCCCAGGCCTGGCCCATACGCTGCCTAAGCGCTGGAACCTGCGGGAACGCCACTGGAGCTCGAGCAGAGGCGGCCGATGCCAGCGTACGTCCCTTGGAGACATCACCTGCCACAGCACCTCCAGCGGCGAACCGAGCGGCGCCGGCGGCGCCCCTGGCCGACTCCTGCGCCTGCCCCACCAGACCGGTGACGCCACGCACCTGTCTCGATGTGGTAGCCCCCGCGCTACCTGCAGCACCCACCGCTCTGGACAACACCGAGGTCGGTACACCTTGGGCTGCGCGACGGGTGGCGTAAGACGCGAGCGTACCAAGACCCAACGCTGTCTTCTGCAGACCATCCACGAAGCCGTCGAACTTCGACATCAGTCTGCCGCCCGCTGCGCCGTCTTGTTGGCGATCCAGTCACGGAAAGCGTCATGGGTCTTGCTGAAGATGTAGTCACTGAACTGGCCGCATGCTGCGCCCCAGCTGGCACGCACCGCCGCGACCTGCCACCAATGACCCGCAGCGTCCGTCACATGGTCTTTCACATAGGCGGACAAAGCCTCCGGCCACAGCGGCACTACAACAGCGAACACCATACCAACGACGATCGGTACCATGGGGAATACTAGGCGATTCACAATGACCTTCGACTGGCGCACTGTCTTGCCTAGTTCAGCCGCGGTCTTCGGGTCCACGCCAGGAGGTAACGACGCACGCTTGTTCAGCGCCTTGCCCCACACCACATCCACCACTGTTTTGATCAGATGAGTGATACCACTACATGCAAGCGCCACAAGAACAGCCTGCCAACAGAACAGAATATCGAAAACCGGACCCATGGTGACCTCCTAGAAGTTCGACAGTGCGGCAGGCTGTACCTGCAGATCGATCTTGTGCAGTGTATCACCAATCGTGTCACTGGCCCGGATGCGCAAATAGATGTCTTGTCCGTTGTGCGTAAAATCGATGGTGTCCATTACGATCTGCTGAAGATCAGCAGTTTCATCATCCAAAGCGGACGCGATAACGGTGGGCGTGCCAAGGCCCCCAGTCGCTGGGTTCTGCCGCACCAACGCAATCTGCATCTGATCGGCATCTGTCGTGTTCACCGAAGCAGGCTCAGCGATCACACGGATACGTTTGATCATATCGCCACCATGCACAATGCTACCAAGCGGGATGTAGATGAAAGCTCCGGCTGCCAGCGAAGACCATTGATAGCCAGAGGCCACCGGCTGCATGCGCCACATACTCAAGCCTGTCACATCCATCTCTGGCACACATGCAGACAACGGAATGTTCTTCAGCACCGTAGGACGCGTCGTCATGCTACCGACGTACACCGCAGTGCGGGCAAACAGGGTACCGTCACCACGGAGATTGAACATCTCGAGATCGGCAATGCCGTTGGCTGCCTTCCAGCCACGGAAGAACGACGAACCAATCCCGCCACTGAGAAGCGAGTCCCCCTGTACAAGACCCAGGAATGCTGTCGGTGAATAGAGGGCGCCGATGTTGCTTGCCGCAGAGCCGATTACTGAAGGCCTTGCCGCAGAGTATGCAACACCATCGGCAAAGTCAGAGTTGGTCATGGCCGACCCCAATGTGACTTGCGTGCCCAGTGACGAGTGCGACAGGAACTGCGCGGTGAATGTTCCCGATGTGGGGAAGTGATCAGGTACAGTATCGTCGAGCCGGACGATGTGAAAACCCTTATTACCGGAAGTGATCTTGCTTCCGATCATGTAATCGCCGGCGAACGCATCATCACTGCCGATGCGCAGAATCGATCCTGTTGGGAACCCAGTCAGTACGTTGGCGTCTTGCGCTGCATCGAACAAGACTTCGCCGTCAATCGGTGAGTTCGCCGTGAACTCCATGGTCACTCCAGCTAACGCTACAGCAGGAGTAAACGAATCAGTACGCAGCTGATTCAGTGACATGAACCCGAAGGCCGTGCTGTGCGCGGTGTCTAGGTCAGTATCCTTCGACGAGAGGAACCCGATGCTGCCATCGGCGATCAAATCAGACCTGTACGCTGCGGCTAGTCCAGAGTTCTTGTCAAAGTCGTTGACGTAGTTGGCAAGGTCTTGGCCTCCTCGCAAACGTCCTCGCGAATCAAAGTACGCCGCTGTGTATGGAGTACCGTCATTACCGACAGACCGAACGCGCAGAGCAGCCAGTGCTCCGCCATCCAACACGGCCCCACCTGCGATGTTGGTCCAATCGGTACGAGAACCGCCGAGAACGTCCAAGGCCGATGCTGTTCGTGGAAGACCGCGGAACTCAGAGGAAGCCAAACCGCTGGTGCGGAACTGACGACGATACACCGTCACGTTGCATGTCGCGCCGGACCCAAACGTCGGCGTACCACCGCCCAGTGTGCGAAGCACCACGTCAGTGTTGCTGCCAGAGAACGAGAAAATGCAGTACACGCCGTTGTGCGCCGCAACAGAGCAGTCCGTGACGACAACAAGATCACCGGTGAGAATGCCATTCGTGTTACCAGAGAACAGATCAGTCACACCAGCGGTGTGAAACTTACCGCTGGTAAGACGACAGACCGTTGGCGAAGCGCCACCTGGATTCAAAGTCGCTGGAGTGTTGTAAGCCACCACGGTGTTCGTGGTGCCAGACATCGCAACAGCTCGGCGGTCGACGAAGCCGCCAACTGGGTCGTCTCCTGTCAACGCGTCTGAAGCCGAACGCTTACCCACGAACTCAAAACCGTGGGCTGCCACGGTATTGGCAGTCAGTGCCACTGCGCGAAAGCCGGCCGGGTCATTCTGCGTGTCACCCAAAGTGCTGGCATGCGTCATCACGACTTCGACAGCACCGTTGTCCTTGGTGATGTCGCGACCAGAGCCAGCAGGCCCAATGGTTCCACCGTCGTACGCGCCATTCAACCCACCGGTCTCGAACGCAGCCAGCCTGGTGTTGAGGTCCTCGTCATTCAACGCAAGAGCGTAGTGAGGCCGATTCGCGATCTCAGCTGTAAGTTGTTCACCGAACGCAATGCCACGATTACCGGTGCCAGTACCGGCTGGGTTGGTGATGGAAAACGGAACCGCAGCGCCGAAGCCTGCGTCATCACCGAACATCTCTGCTGCTGTCTTGATCGGCATTTAGTAGTTCCTCGGTCCTGGGTCAGTCCAAGTCACCTCAATGCTCCAGACAGCGTCCGGCGTTACCGGTGCCACTGCCGAAGCAGTTATGATCACCATCGGCAAGGTTCGAGAACCAGGGGTGCTGCCTGACTTGTTGACTGTGACTGAAAGACCTGTGATGGCACGTACCTGGTTAGAGGACGTGCCGTTATCGGTCTCAGTACCGTTGATCGTGGTACTGGCTGACGGAATCGAGATGTCATTCGTGCGCGTAACAACAGCCATTTGCATGCGGTCAGCCGAGGTGGCTACTGCATCGCCTGGATCCCAGTGAACGCGAACAGAAGAAACGACCGCTCCATGTGGCAGCACCGCTGACAAATCGAAGATCATTGACGGGCGCGGGGATGTCCACGCATCGGTGACCACTGCTCCGCTGATGCCGAACAACCAACCAGGGCTCAACTGAGCCTGGTGTGACGTCAGTGTCGTGACCCTTGTGCGTGCTGTACCGAAGGTGAAATCACCTTCATCTGGGTCTGCGATGGTGAACCCTGAGCACGCCAACAACCCTTGTGCATCGCCCGCGGTGTAGCCGGTACGTGCACGCACTGCGCCATCGCTGCCTACAAAGAACTCCTCGGTCACATTGCCAGGCGCAGCCGCACCGGACTCAGTGCTGAAGCCGCGGAACAACGCACGACCAGTCAAGCCTCTTCCAGGCGCGTACGCTGCTACGGCAGTTCCCAACGCATCCATACCAGCAGAGAAACGGTTGCGTGTGCTGACGGTCTCACTTGCTGGGAATCCTCCAGCCGCGAACGTCCACGCTGCGTGCGAATACCTACTCGCAGTGTACTGGGCGCTATGGATGTAGCACTGGGCTGTGCCGGACGTCGGAAAGTGCGCAGGCAGTGACCCGTCTAGTTTACGGACCCTAAGTCCGCGATTACCTGAGATCACCGTGCCAGTGACCATGAAAAGGCCATTGGTGTTGGGCGATCCCGCGTCGTTTCTCAGTAGATGGACCAGAGCTGCGTGCGGGGTGATCAGCTGAATCAAGTCATCGTCTTGCAATGCTGAGAACATCAGCACGCCCGATGTCGGTGAATCAGCACTGAACGTCACCTCAACGCCGCTATGCGTGAGTGCGGGTGATGGAGTGGCCGAAGCCTCTACCAGAGTTTGAACGGTGCCGTGATTTGTCAGACCGGGAACACTGACCAACTGTGAAGACAAGAAGCCGATGTCACCTGCTACGGAGACATCGGACCTGAATCCTGCGCGGGTCTCATAGTTGCGTTCGTACTCAGAGATCAGGAACCCACGGCCAGCCACAGACCAGAACCTGCCGTTCTGATCGATCTGGCCCGTAAGACCAATACTACCGCCCGCCGAAATGCGGCGGAACACGCTGAGGGCATGAACGCTGCCGTTTGCAACACCAGCTGCGGTGTTGTCTGGGTCTAGGCCGTCACCTCCCGGCATTATACGAAGGGTGTACGGCTGGTTGGGCAAGCCGAGCATCAGGTTACCGACCAACGGCGATGACGTACCGCCGCCGGCCGCAAACAGTGGCAAGTACACCGATACGGTGCACGCGATGTTGGCTCCGAACGTTACGGATCCACCATTGAGGTGCATCACCAGCGCATCGGTGTCGTCCGTACCGAAGTTGGCGAGGATGTATAGGCCGTTTTCGGCACCACCGCCCTTCACCTCGACGATGGCGTAGCCTGGTGTGAGTCGCGACGCGGTTGACGTGTGGAACTTGCGCGACGCAGTCGTGAGACGAACTGTCGAAGGCAATCCGCCTCCGGGATTCAGCACTGCACCTTGCTCGTACTGCAGTACGGTGTCACCTGTAGACCAGGCCAACGCCTGACGGTCCAGAAAGCCTGCTACAGCTCTGTGCCCTGTAAGGCCATCGACAGAGCTCAACTTACCGACGTGCTCGAAGCCCACACCGTTGGCAGCCGTGTCACCCAACGTGTTGGCACGGAACAGTGCGTTGTCGCCGATGGTGTCGCCGGCGTTACCGGAATGCCCAGAGGCAGCCTCCACGGCTCCGGCATCCTTCGTCACGACCCTGCCAGCACCAGCCGGGCCGACAAGACCGTTGTCGTAGGCACCATCAAGCCCGCCGACTTCGAATGGAGCAAGACGCGAGTCAAGATCCTCGTCATTCAACGCAAGAGCGTAGTGCGACCGATTCGCAATGGCCGATGTCAACGGCTCACCAAACGCGATGCCACGATTGCCAGTGCCAGTTCCCGCCGGATTCGTGACAGAGACAGGCACCATCAAGCCGAAGCCTGCGTCATCACCGAACATCTCTGCTGCTGTCTTGATCGGCACGCTGCCTCCTAGCCGAAGCGAAGCTCCCAACGGACTTCAATACTGAAGCCGCCGGTCTTGTGAATGGTGTCGAAGGTGTCGTAGGCAAACAGCGCTCCAGGTGATCCCGGATACGCACCAGCTACACCATTTGGTAGGGCAGGGTCGGCGACCGACGTGTACAACCCGATCTCGGACAACGGTACCGATGTGAAGCTGCCGTAGTTGATGTCGGTCGGACCAAACACTGCGATGAAACGCGTACGCACCGCAGTCGGGAACGTCCCAGGTGTCGAGACCTGACGAAAGAACAGGTCCGACGGAGAGTTCGTCACCCGAACCGGGCGCTCCAACCCAGCTACTGCTGCATCGGTGTCTGTCTGCGCATTGGTACCACCATAACCACCCGGATATGCAGTGGAGTATGGAGCACTCGACGCGGACGAGCTCGTCTGCCGCGTGCCACCGATCCCGAAACCAACGTACCGAATGACGTGGTTGGAGTGGCGAGTGACGGGAGAGAAAGTTGACGCAGTGATGGTCTCACACAGGTACTGGCGGCCTGTGTTGACGACAATGTTGTGTGTCCGTTGGTGATGTCGGCGGCGTTTGCCACGATCGAACATGTCGATCTCAAGGTTCCAGCGAACCTCGATTCCATCGAGAATCTTCACACCGCCACGACGTGTCATGGGAAAACAACGCCTCCAGACTTGATGGGCACAGTCAGTGAGTAGGACCCAGCGGGGACGGTCATATCATACGTGGGTGTAAAGGTATCACCAGGAGGCCCAAAGTTGCCATCCACGTCGACCACGTCGGTATTGAGGTACCAGATCGAGTCGTAAGTGATGACTCCACCGGCCCATTCCATCGTCAAAACGAAGTCGATCACATCGATTGGACAATCGATGAGTGCGTCGTAGTAGGTCGACCCGTCATCAAACAACGACCATATGGTGCCGTCTCCGCGGTAGTCGTCGTACATGTACGCGCGGCCTTGGCCGCACAGTGAATCGTACAGGTGCTGAATCAACAGAGGCTCGTACGAGTCGATAGGATCCAACTCGTCTTCAATCGATGTGCCGCCGGCAATGAACAAGTTAGTGCGCGAGGGCTTCACTCTGGTGATGAACTGAAACAGCAGAGCCAAGTTAGATACGTCGACCAGCGCAAGATTGAAGCGAACCGTGAACGAATGGAACTTCTCCACTTCCGACATCAAACCGCTTCGCACATACGGCAGGTACCAGGTCGGGTCGCTATACATGTCAACGACATCGACGCCGCCGCCAATCGGATAGAACTGCTTGATCGTGTCGCCAACAGCCCACGGCGCATTCGTGTCAGGATTTAGTGCAATGCCTGACGTAGGAGCCGTGTCGAGCGGATCCTTCTTGTAGTAGTACGCCCGCACTACTTCTGACACGTACGTGGGATCGCTCGATTCATCTCGAACGAGAATGCGACCAGACTCAGGGCTGAAGTCAGTACGGATCTCTTCGATGGTACCTGTGACTTCGGCGAACGGTTGGCCAAGCAGGATTTGCGCACCAACGTGCATGGAGAACAGATTGGGACCGCCCTCCTGTGCGTAGGTGAGGCCTGCGACACCTGCGACATAGTTGAAGTCTCTGCCAAACTTCGAAGCATCATCGCGCAGGAACCCGACCATACGACCGAAGCGATCCTCGACGTTCTGCTCGTTGTTGAACACCGTGAGCTCGGCCCACAGAATGTCCGGCGGTTCTTCATCAACATCGAAGGTACCGTCCCTAAACTGCAGCATTGGGATCGCAGAGCCGTCTGACTCTCGATAGAAAGGCTCCAAGACGTAGTTGACGTTCTCGGTCCAGTACGTGGGCTCCGCAGACAGCGGGATAACGTCTTGAAGACGAGGAATGCTTACGATGTCATCGTAGATCGGCACGCCTTTACGCCGCTTCACGCCAACCATCCGGATCTCGTAACGCTCGTCCACCCCTACCAGAGCACCGAACAGCCCGTTCAGGTCGGCAGCTATTGTCATGCCTTTCTGCGCCACGACAACACCACTGGCGTCATCATCTTGTTCAAGATCGTTGTCGTAGACGGTGAACTTGACGAAGTCACCGGGATAACTGCCTTCGTGCTCGTAGTCCACTGTTCCTGTTACTACCGATGGGATGTCCCAGGTCTCACTCATGTCCAACGGCAGTGGGTCGAGCAGTAGTAGGCGTTGGTTCGCCATTGGGTCTCTCGGGTTGTCCAAGACCCTGTCAATACGGAACGACTGACCGCCGTTGGCAACCAACAAATCACCACGCTCGACCTGCCTATCGGTGAGGTCGTATCCGTCACCGGCAAAGTAAGTACGATCCGTAGCACCAAGGCCCTGCGTACCCCGGAGATAGTTGAAGGTATCGGTACTGAAGCCAAGTGTGACAGCAGCAGTCGACACATCTGGGTCGATCGAAAACGCACGTTGAGCTTTGATGCCCAACCTGCAGCGGCGGTAGATGTGGAACTGGACAGCACTCAAGTAGTCCGGGATGTCCTCCCCTGTCACAGTCAGAAACCCGCCTGCGTTGTTGATCGTGGCGATGGTGAACCGCCCATAACCTTCGATCGACAACGCATCACCTGCGGCAGCCCACGACGGCAAGGAGCCTGCTGTGAAGTCCAGCCTCGCTGTGTAGCGGTCCCCGTCACCGTCGTCTGTGGTGCTTCCATCATCAGCACGGTAAGTGTAATCCGTGTCTTCAGTGCGGATACCGTAGCCGTAAGCTGTGATCCCCGTGCCGGCAAGCTCAGTGTTGATGTCCGCAATGATCTGACTGAGAGATGTCCCGGTGAACGTCACCGTTCTCGAAGCAACCGCAGTGAGGGTCTCGCCCGATGGATAAAGTAACGTCAGCGTCTGGCCCACCACAGGGCTCGGCCCGACCTCGAACTGATGCTCAGCCAAAAGTGCGCCGTATCTTGGGGAGATGCTAACCGCGTCCGGTTCTGGTTCCGCAATCAATGTTCGGTACGCGATCCACTTACGCTGGAACACTCGCTGCACGTCTCGCAGGCTGTAGTTGTAGTGGTACTGCCAAACCTCCAGCATCTTTCCAGCCACGATCTGTGCGGCACCTCTCCACGCCTCTTCGAACATCTCCCTGCCTTCGACAAAGTTCCAGTCGTCACCCAGACCTTTCCAAATAGGCGACACGTCAGGTTCGATCCCTAGCGGAGCCCGAGACGCAACCACGCTGGCCAATACCTCAGACGGCTCTGAGTCAGACACACCATCATTCACAACAAGACGGAACCTGTAGATCCCGACTACGTCTGGTACGAAGTACGGTGTATCTGTCGTAGGGCCGATCAGCAATGACTGACGAATGATCCTGAATGCCGCGCCTGAAAGGTTGTCTGGGATCGTCTCTGTGGTGACAATAACGTGGTCGACAGCGACAGTGTCAATCACGTGGGTGAGATCACTGATCACTACGATGTCACCTGGAGATACCCACCCAGGTAAAATGCCTGAAGGGAACGACAATGTGTCGGTGAAGCCGTCGGCATCACCCTCATCCACGGTACTCCCTGTCCCAGACTCAAACACATACTGACTACCGTACGGCACGTCGACCACAGACCACGCGTACGTGATAGGGGCGCCTTCAATGTCGAAGCTTCCGCGCCCATCCAATCGAATGGCCAGACCCACCGCCTTCACCTGGTCGGGACCTGCATCAGCAGTCGGTGGGTAGTTGGCCATGATGAGCCCAGCACCAACTCGAAGAGCTACGATCTCCGCTCGTGCCGACTGCTGCGGAGACCCGAGCGCAAACATCTTGAACAAGTCCGCACCACCGAATGGAGTGGCTTCGACCGGCAAGATGAAACGAATCTGAGGCTCTACGCCTTGATCACCAACGAACACGTACGCACGGCCCAGCGTGCCATCGACCACCACACGGATGGTACGGAAGTCAGTCTGAATCTGTGACGTGAGATCCGTCGTGTCTGGCAAAGAAGTCACGCCATCCAGATCATTCACTCGGGAGATGGCCACGCCGGTCTTGGCAAAATAGATCGTGATACCGCGACCAGCAGTATCTGCGATCGACAGACCAAGCCTAGCCTCGTTCAATGACCCTTGATTGTGCGGCAAGCGAGGAAATCTCGCAGTGAACTCCACGGAGAACTGCTCTGGGATTGCGGCTGTGAACTGCAACGACGCTTCGTTTCCGTCGTCCGACTGCGCAAACAGAACGGTATCCTGCGGCGGATTTGTGTACCCGAAATACGGGGTCGTTGTGGGCAGGATCGTCAGATCGCCTGGACCAAGAGTCAGAAGCCCGTCGATGCTTGTCTCATCGAAGTTGGCTATGTCCCACGTGGGTGAAGTCGGAAGTGGCATATGCCCGTGCTAGGATACTCAGAATGCTCTACAGGACGCTACCCCCTGGCTTGGCTCAGCGCTTGATTGGTGCGGATGAAGACATCCTCACTCCGATGGCCGACAAGCAGCTCAGTGAGATCAAGCGCTATCCGTGCGCGAAATGTGGCGGCAGTATGCACCCAGACATGGGAGGACCAAAGCCATACGCAGATGGCCAACCTCTCCCGAAGGTCATGGCCAAGTGCGTTGACTGTGGCCGTGTCGTTGATCCAGAAAGTGGAATCGTGATCTCCACCGGCAACGTGGGCAAGATAGACGACCCGTTCCACCTCGACACTAGCGAGTGATGCCACCAGAGCTGACACGGCGTACGGAGATGGTACCAGGCAAGTACCTCTGAGTACGGACCGTGTCCACGAAGTCCTTGACGATGTAGCCGCGGATGTTGCGGTCCACGTCATGGTAGATCACCACGAACAGCGGAGCAGTGCGGCCCGTGACTGATGTAGCGTCCGGTGAGTACACCGACGTGGCGCCACGTTGTCGCAGTGTGCTCGTCAAATCAGACACCTCGAGTAGTTGGTTCGGTTCCACCGAGTCCAGCTCGTCTTCAATGGCGCGCAGCATCTCACTCTCAGAAGCTCCGCCGACGTAGTACCAAGAAAACGAAACATAGTGCGGCAGTAGATGCTTGGACAATGGCTCCGTGCACAACACACGCTTGAACCGGCTGTCACAGAAGCTCTGTACGTCGTCCACAATCTGACTACGGTCGTAGTCGACTTGCACGTTCTGCCTGCTCAGCTGCACCGCTTCCTCTGGGTTGTCACTGCTACCGACCAACAAAATGCTTCGGCTGATCTCTGCCCACAGCACTTCTGCTCGAGAGAATGTGGTAGCCGAGTTTTCGGAACGCAGACGATAACCATCAGACCTGTAACCAGAGATCGTCATCGGGGTGCCGCTCGGTGTGTTGTATTCATCACCGGGTGCAAGCGAGATCATCTGTACGTCGAAGAAGTACAGTCCCGACGCATCAAGATTCTCGTTCATCTCCGTGGATGACACGCGCTGCAGGTAGCGGCGAATCTGATACCTGACGTCTGCCGACACAGATCCCGCCGGCACCGCACCCTGCGTAGAGAATGTGACGGAAGTGGCCGCCACCGCGCCAATGATGTACGTGCCCTTGTCCGGGTGATCACTGTTCATGCTGGCAGCGGCCAAGAACAGAGGGTTGGATACGTGCGCAATCGCAGTCGAAGTCGGGTCGAGCTCGATGCGAGAATCCGCGGCAAGTCGAAGCTGATTACCCGGACCAAGCGAAGCTATGGCAACACCGACTGCTTCATTGATGAAGTCGACCGCATCCTGACGCGACATGGCGAACGGAAACACAATCGTGATGAACGGATCATCACCAAGCCGCAGCTTGAGTGTGTTGTTGGATGCCGTGAACGCGATGTCTGCCGGTGACGGCAAAGCCGACGTACCATCGATCGGTACGTACAGCAGGTCGACGAGGTCACCTGCCTTCACGCCTCGGCTGAAGAAGTTGACCGAAGTGTCGGTGAGTGCTGTTGGTGACGTAGCCGCTGTGTTTGGTAAGTCGGTCAGCGGTAACGCCGGCATGACCGATCGCGAGTTCTCAGGGTCTGGGCGGTACCCCGCCAACACGCTGTTCTGCACCGTTGCAAGCGTTTCAGCATAATCGAACTCCGCGGAGGTCGGATCCAAGAAGTAGACACGTACTGAGCCGACGGACGCTCGACCAATACGGGCACGTGCATCAACGTCGGGCCGCAGGACGGTGAGGTTGTACAAGTCGGTCTTGGCAGACAGGCTCAACGGTCCGCGTGGACCCGTACCGACTGTGGCCCTGTCAGACCCAGATAGAACCTCGGGGCCGTTCACGATGCGTGTGAACGTCGCAGCGTTATTACCGTCGACCACCTCCACTACATCTCCAACGCGAACGCCGTTGTCGGTTCCAAAATGCTGGCCCGGTGAGTTTTGAATCTGCGCGTTGTTGCTGCCAGTGTCCCAACCCAGTGCTGACAACGAGGTACCGCCTGTGATTCTAACCAACCGCGTGGTGACGATACCGACGTAGTCGAACCCACCCTTGGTCAGGACAACGGCCTTGATGGCCGCGCTGTCCAGGGCAACGTTGCTGTTGAGCTCGGCAGCAAGGGCTGCAGCTGTCTTACTGCCGACAGTGAAGTTGATAACACCAGAAGTGATCGGAGCATCCCACGGATTCTCTGGGTCGTGCGCGGACCAGTTCAGTGACAGACCGCCGATCACGTAGACACCGGTGGTGGCTGCTACGCGCGACGTCACCAGACCCGTAACGATGAGACCATCAAAAGCAGCACCACTGCCTTCATTCTGGAAGCCATTACTTGCCGCCAATACGACTTCTTTGTAGGGGATCTTGGTACCGCTTGGTGCCCCAGAACCGTCCAACAACTCAAGCGACTTCACACGCACCACAGGTGTGTTCACACCCTCAGAGCGCCGAAAGATCCGGTACGGGACACCGACAAGAGTACGCGAAGCCGCTGGTTCAAACTCCAATGACACAGCGCCAGGTGCTGTGACCACGTAATCCCCACCGACCTCCTCGTGCTCGATACGAAGGATGTCCCCTTCAAGCACATTGGCATCGAGGAAGTTCGTGGCACCGGCCGTGGTCGCTGTGTTTGTGCCTGCGGCAAGGATGAGATCGTCGCCCTCGACCTTCACGTCTTTGGGGTCGGTGAGCTCAACGTCGATTGTGTCGACCACCTTCCACAGCAGATTCGATTGTGTACCAGTGAGAACGACGTCGAGCACTACGGTCATGGGTGACAGTGATGTGATGTCGATGATGCGATAGGAATCCGCGTCGGCCCCCTCTTCAAGCACAAGACTCATGCCACGTTCGACCTGTGCCGCGAAATCCAACGCTATGTCATGCAACACCACTGTAGCGGTGGCGTTGGTCTCTGCGTCGATACCAGCCGCCAACGGCTCCTCGTCCGTCAATGACGTGATACGAGAGGTCGCCTGCTCTGTCTCACCGGCTACGTAGATGTCCGTCTTACCGCCGATGTGAATCTCGTCACTGGTGATCTCGATACTTCCGTCTGCGGAGTCCGGTAATGCGATACCGCCAGGGATGTCAGTGACAGTCAGCTTCTTCCGCCGAAGCATCCACGTAACCGGTGTCGGTGACCCGCCAACCAGTACCGGAGCTTCATGCTCAGTGCGAATCTGCGTGGCTGAGACGACCTGTGTGATCAATGCATCGACCACAACCAAAGCACCGTCGGTGTAGACCAGGGTCACGTACCATCCGTCAGGGACGGTGCCTGCAGCGCCCAACCGACTGAGAAAGTTACCGGTGGACGAAGTGATGATTGGGCTGGTCAGATCTGCATCCAGATCATCGACTACAGTACCTTCTCCATACAGCGGCCCGAAGACGTCAGGATCCGGTACAGGACCAAGGCTTCCGCCTTTGATCACGTCGCGCTTCATCTCAGGGTCTCGGAACCCGATGGTGAACAGGCGGCGGATTGCCGGGAATGATTCCCGTAGCGTTGCTTGGATACCGGGGTCGGTAGTCATGGTCTTGTCTGTGCGACCACGCTCGACGCGCGCGATGAAGTCCAATGACTTCTCGTGCTCGATGCCACCGCGAAATCTGCGGATGTTCCGGACACGAGTTGCCGACGGGAGACCCGCTACGCTAACGATCTCCCCGGCCTCCACGTTGTACTCACTGCCACGCGACTCTGCAGAGTAGTTGACGTCGAAGTAGTACTCAGACCCGTCAACATTGAGCAGCATCTGGTCCGAAGTGATCTGCTGCGGTCGGGTCGGCGCAAAGCGTAGGCCACCGCGCGTCGTTGCCGGATTCACCAGGGTGACGCTAACGCTTTGTGGGGCAGCAAAGTAGATGCGAACCACACCGTTGGAAATGCCACCACTTCGGCGTGCTTCGAAGAAGTTGGACATAAGCGCGTCCACTTCCTCGTCGGCCAGCTTTTCCACGTTGGAGATGTCTCCACGAAGCTTCACCAGTTTGACCTCTCGAACCACTGGCTCCAGGATGACGCGCATCGGGTTGATCAATAGGTCCATCAACTCATCTGAGGCAGCGATGGCGTTGTTCGGATGCGTCTGACGCACACGTTCCATGATGAACGTCTGGATGTCGTCATCAAAAGGGTCTGTGCCAATGCGGTCCGCAATCGGCAAAACCAGCTCTGTCTGCGCTTTGGACCCTTCGCTCAGATCGATGTCGGGATCGTACCGAACAAGGATGTCTTCGATGAAGGTCTTGATGTCCGAAAGAGCCATTGGTTCCCCTACATCGTGAGAGTGGCGGCGCTACGTACGCCGGCATGAGATGTGATGATGACTGTAACACTGACTTCGGTAGATTCGGGATTCACGTCCATCCCACTGATCTCAGCAGAAAGCAGGCGTTCCGACGGTGGAATGTTCCGGTCAGACGCTTGGGTCGACATGACGTAGGTCTTGGTCGTGTTGATGGCCACTGCAATATCTGCAGCGGTGTTCCGGTCGTTGTTGGTCCCGATCCTCTTGGCCAACCCTCCGCCACTTCGCTTCTGAAAGATGTTGGTACCAGGCGTGCGCAACAAGTGCCGAATGAAGATCTGCATCAGCCGCACCGAGCCTGAGACCTTCTTTGGCTTTGGACCAACCGTGAGCTGCACGACACTACGCTCAGTCATTGTGAGTGCACTGGACAGCACGGAGACTTCTACGATGTTCTCAGAAGCCTGGTCCGCTGGAACCTGTGCGACCAACTGCGTTGGAGACAGTACAGCGAACTCCGGTGAGCTGATCCCGTTGATGAGAACAGTCTCCACGTACCTGAAGTCCTCGCCGTTCACGATAATGCTCCGTGGACTAACACCCACGGCATTCGTGATGCTTGTGACGCGCAGGACATCCTGCAGCCGGACAACCTGGATCGAATCCATCAGATACCTTCCGGTGGGGTGTTGACGTCGCCATCCGTGTCTTGTCTACGGAACAGATCAGGAGGAACTTCCTTCATAGCTTCGATGCTATTCGACAGATCATCCTTCACCTTGTTCAACCGAGAAAGGCGGCTTGGACGCATGGGATCGTCATTCCCCGTCAAGCTCTGAATGTGCTTGTCCATGAGCTCTTCGAGACTGAGAGCGGAGTAGGTGTTGCGGATCTCCGCAGAGCGCAGCTCGCCGACAGCATCAGCCACAACACGGCGAAACTCGCGCAGTTGTTCCCGCGCGCTGCGTCTTGGTGTCTGTCCCTCTGTCGACATGCCGTGACTCTATCACCGCGCAGGTCACTCGTCTTGGGGCAGTGGTCTGCCTTGCCCAAGAGGATCAAACGAATCGGTCTGCTGTGAAATCATCCGAGTGTCTTGCACCACAGCATCCGTCACCGCGAACTTGGTCGCTGGTACTACTTCACGGGCAACTGTAGCGGCGTTTCGCACGACCCATGTCGCATATGAAACACCATCTGGATGCATGGTGAAAAGCTCCTCGATCCTCAATGTCAACAGCAAGTCCAATGCTCGATCAAACCCCTGCTCCTGCATTGTACGGATGGCTCCATCGATCGGGGCTTCTACAGGCACGAAGTACGTAGTCACCGCAGCCAACAGAGATACCAATGCAGACCGGTACGATTGGATTCCGCCAGAGATGTCGGAAGAGTACTGAGATCCGTTGATCAATCTAGCAATGAGTCTGTCCAGCGCAGGGAAGTTCGCCACATACGCAGTCGACAGGTAGTTGCTTGCTGCGATGCGAAGAGGCTCGAACTGGGCAGCACGTAGACTACGGATACTGTACGACCAGTTACCCGCCTCGTAGGCCACGGGATCTGTGACGGTTATGAGCGATGATTCAACCGCAGCCAATGTGTTGGTGCTGAGACTTGACGACGGCGAGACCAAGTCAACTAAGTCCCCCGTCCGAACACCGCGCAACAAGAAATCACCGGACGATAGCTGAAACGAAGTCAGGCTTGCTGTCTCTACCGCGGTCGGTAGTCCAAGAGCCGTCGCAGCAGCAGAGGCCTGTACCTCAATGCTCGAAGATGTCGTCGTACCTCTGGCGGACAGCTTCAGGTACTCTGTGAACACCGAAATCATCACGTCGTCTTCGGCCTCTGCCACCGATCGATCCAACGTGATTCTACCGATACCGCTCGACACAACCCGGTAGTGCCCGCTGTTGTAGCGGTTGGTGAATGCAGTTACGCGAACCCGAGCACCGGCTGTGACTGCCCCGTAATCCGGTCCAATGTAGTAGGTCAACGTTGCCGCTGGTACAGGGGCTGACACGACCAATGTCCTACCGGACACGGACACCACGGTAACTTGCTGGGGTGCTGGGGCCGTGATCTCCACGCCCATCCCAGGAAGAACACCAGCGTTCTCGAAGTTGACCGTCGGGCTTGTTAGAAGAGTGGTGCCGTCGCTCGCTAGATCAGCACCTGCAGCTAATGAATGCTCGACCGTGGTTCCAGAGATGGCACCAGAAAAAGAGGCTAGGGTAGTTGCGAGAACTTCGACGTCGATCTCCGGTGCCGCTAGCCGTATGGCGGCCGCCACGTCTTGCGCCGAGACCGGGGTGGATACCGCTTCTTGTGGCGGTGCTCCGAACGCCCATTCCACAAAGCGCTGATGCGCAGAGTCCACGAACAACGGGTACAGAAGAACATCGTCACCATCACTGACCGACTGAAACACCAGTTGGTTGTTGGTGGAATCCCACGATACGTCTACCGCCGGCGACACTGTATCGAGCTCTGCCGCTGCAGCAGTTCCAGATGCCCACGGCCCGCCAGACAAGCTGTACGGAGCTCCGGGCGACAGGACCCCGAACTCCACATTGAACCTGACCTCTGCCGGCGTGGAAGGAAAATCGGGGAACGCCAGAACCTGCGACCGCAACTCTGCGCGACTACCCATGGACTGGCGAGGCAACGGAATGTTGTACGTGACGGCCCCACCGTTGATGTCGATCGTTAGTGACGCAGCCGGACCATAGTTGAATGGTCCGGACACGTCTCCAGTGACAGAGGCCTGAATCCCATCGGAGTCGATCAAAGAGACCGTAGTCCCATCGCCAGCCTTCGGCATGAGCACCAGGTCCGGATTGCGGAACGATGACGCCTTCGTCAGTAGAGAGCGCATCGTTAGCAGATCAAGCATAGCGGACCTGCTTTGCTGAATGCCTTGCGTTCCTCCCAGCGTTTCCTGCAGACCGGTCAGTTTAGTGTTGATCCTGTTGACGATCTTGCCGACCGCAGATTGAGGAAGTCGAATACGCCCAAAGGAGTTGATAGCATCGGAGATGCCTTCTGCGAGCTCTTGGATCTGAAAGTGACGCTCAGTGACTGAAGACCACAGCGCTTGTATCTTGGACCGCAACTCAGGTCCGGTCTCAGTGACCTGTCCGCCGACCATCACATTTTTCGTGAGCTCGGTACTCACGAACCTAGATACGCTACGGCGGAACCGATCAACAGCCGGACCTATGCTTCCGCGCACACCTTCGGTACGAGCATTCATACCAGAACCGAGCTCGAGGATGGCGGCTTGCGCGTTCGTGAGCTCTGCCGTGGATTCGATTCTCTTTGACGGGCGTGTAGTGTGTGGACCAGCAGTCGCGATGGCGTCGAGATCTGCGATCTGCAGATCAATCAATCCACGCAGACGGTTCTTCGCCAAGTAGATGACGTAGTAGTACGAGTCCGGGCGAAGCAGTAACGCGATGCCAAGCAGGTCGTAAACTGTGTCTCGCGCTTTGGTGACATCGCGCGACCCACTCTGAAGTGTGGTCACCGTCAGCTCCGACAACAGGAACTGATTCACACTCGCGTCGATCTCTTCTTCAGTGAACCCCGGCACTTTACTCTTCCTTGATGCCGTTGCTGATCCACTGAATGTCTTCGCGCTTCAGACCCATGACCTGCTCGCGCAAGGAGACAGGATCCACGTCAAGCTGTGTGCAGACGTAAAGGAACGACATCCTTCCTTCTTCGTCCAGCTGCTCTTCGCCGTCGAAGAAGATCCAGCCGGCGGCGTCCTCTGCCAGCTTCGAAAGCTCCTTGTTGCTGGTATCGACGTACTCACGATACAGGACGAAGTCCCATATCGCGCGGCGCATGATGGCAACGAGAAGATGCACGGCAGGCGTCGAGCGCTCGCCGGAATCACCGGAGTCGTCTAGTTGTAGGCTAGACAACCGTAACGGTCTCGGCTCCTCCATCGACCCCTGGTTCTGGTAGGTAAACAAGGCTCTTGTCCTTACGTACTGCGTTTAGCGTTGTCGTGCCGGCAGATACACCGGTTAGAGTGATCGCATCCGCCAACACGGAAACAGAAGCGATCCCGTCATTGACAGTGCTGTAGTCCACGTCATCAGCAGCCGGGCTCTGCAACTCTCGAAAGTCATTGCATATGACCGTCGGTACAATCGTGAGCTGATCGCCCACATTGATTGTCCACGGTGGCGCTGGGCTGTATTCGATCACTGCGACAATCGGATACAGCAAATGCGCGATGTTGATCGACGACCTGTCAGGTACTACCACTTCGCGTTGCCGGTCGTCATCGCTTTCGACCGTGGCGTAGTAGCAAAGACCCCGCACCAGATCGACTTGAACGTAGCCGTTTTTGTCGGTACGCACAGCCACGCGTTCGCCAAGTACAGCCTGTCCACCGACCACAGCTGGGTACAAAGGGATGAAGTGGATGTCGATACCACGTCGGGGGCTTCCACCTGGGCCGCGGATCACGCCAGAGGCTCTGCACAGGGACGTATCAATCGCTGCCGGCAAGGTGAACAACTCTGCCGTGATCTGAAAGTTGTTCGCGCCGGTCGGCGCCGATGACGCCGGAGAATACACAGCGATCTGTTGTGGCATCGAGATACGGCCACCGGCAATGAAGAACCTCAGTTGGTACTCAGTGGGGGCGACGTCACCGTCGAGCACCAGCTCCACAGCACCCTCCAGTACATCACCGGTGGTACCTTCAGTGATCAACGTAGTGCCGTTTGCGTCATAGACGCGCACAACAACGTCATCGACAGGCTCTGGCACCAAGGCACTGTCCTGAACCGAGATACGAACTGTCTCGAGCGGCATGCCCGGAAGACTACACGACGGTCTGCGCGGGGGCTAGACGGTCGATGGCACGCTCCAGTCCTCGCTTGGCGCCGAACATAAGAGGGCTGACACCCGGTACCGGTATCGCCTGAAGGGGGATCTGTTCCGGGTTGCGGATCAACAGACGACCGCCCTTCCTGGCTAGGTTTTTGACACCAGGACTCCATCCTGCGGTCGCAGTGTTGAGCTTTCGCTCCAGCGGGGCTTCCACCTTCCTGAAAGCGCGAGTCACGCCCTTCTCCAGAGCCCCAAGCTCTTCCGGGTTCCTGTGTTTCATCAACAAACGCGGCGTCGAAGAGACGATGTTCTTGATCCCAGGCAAAGCCTCAACATCAGTTGCTGCCAGTCGCGCAAGACGTTCAACCAGCGCGATTTTGTCGATGGCTACCTTCGCCGGCATCTCTCTGTTTTGATCTGACCGACTCGACCTTGGGTTCGGTATCGAGGTTGTGTACGGAAGTGGCAACAGCTTGCCTTCTACTTCTGTGGGCTGGTTCTCGTTGGCCTTTTGGACAACCGACTCAGCGAACGCTTTGAACACTACTGGAGGGGTCATCGTTAGCTCCTACGACGTACGGACAGCGAAGTCGATGGTTGGTTGCTGGATACCAAACTCATCCTCGGTGACCAATGCTGGATCCAACATGTCAACGGAGTCGCCCGTAGTTGGGATCGTAATGCGGCGCACGAAACCAGTCCCGTCGATACAAACATCCACCACGGCACCTCGCATCAATCGAGTCTCAGCGTAACCGTTGCGATCAGTCGCAAGGTCCGCATACTGACGAAAGATGCCCCAGCGCCGACCCTGGTCCACTGCCACATTGGGCGTGAGCACATTCGTGATCGTGATCTTACGTCCTGCAATCGGATACCCACCCATATCCGAAAGCCTGATGAACGCGACCATGGTTTGAGATCGCGCGACCATGTCCGCGCGGTTCGCTGGAAACGGAACACCAACCCCCGTGGTCTCCAGTGACACGGAGTTGCGAAGCTCTGTGCGATACCAATAGTCCTCGTCCGAGTTCTGATCCGTGTAGAAGTACTCGTGCGTACCTCCGACCAGTACAGAGTCCTGGTCAAGGCCAGCAGCTCCGTCACCCACAGCGAAGCCTAGGTACGGAGCTGCGTCGCCACCCACCACTTCGAGGGTTGACCCAGAGCCTGTTGTCACACCGGTCAGCACCACTTGGTCATCAGCGTTCACAGTCGGAAGGATCAGCGCTGTCTCTGCGTCAATGGCTGCTGCAGCTTGCGCGCTTGTCACAGGATCTGTGTCGGCGAACGTCACGACCACGTCAGTGACCCCGTTGACGCGCAGCTCGAGAGTCTTGCCGTTGAGCTGATGGGGGCCAGTATTAGGTGACACCAGCACCGGAGCAGTTGCTGCTGGGGCAGTCATGGGCGTGTAGAGACCATCCTTGCCTGTGACACTGCGATGCCATCGGATCCGGTTGTACGTGGCGACGGCCGCCGTGATGTCGGCCACGAAGAAGCTTACTTGAACCGGTGTGTTGGTGATGGTCATGGCTGGATGATACCGAAGGTGGTGCGTTGGCAGTAGTGCGTGGAATGAAGTGCGTCAGCTGCTGTATCCCACTTCCTGCCGCAGTTGCCGCAAACCAGCGCTGAAGCAACTGTAGTTTCCGTGTTGGTGCATGTGTGGTGCATCTCTCCGGACGCGTCGAGCACCACTGGCTCTTTGCACTTTGAACAGATCACCGCGTCGAGCCGTTGGGTGATTCGTATCCAGTGGTGAGCAGACCCTTCTCCCAGCCAGTGAATGTGCCCATAGGTCGGATGTAACCAAGGACCTGCTCAGGCTTCGGTGTTTCACCAATGCCTGGAACTGATCGCTGAATCAGGCGAACCGCGTTCCGTGCGTTGCCTTCGATGGTCTGGATGGTCTTTCCGTCTTCCGAGACGCGAAGCACCATGCCACGGTGACCCTTGTTGAAGCCTGGGGTATCAACCCCATGGATCAATACGAAGCTGTCACCAGGCTGCGGTGACTCGGATCCAGCGTGGATCCAAATACCCATGGCCTTTGCGATGTCTTTGGCCTTGTCACTTCCGCGCTCCAACTTGCCGTCAGGCATTGAAGGCGTCGTCAGGATGTAACGACCGAAGCCGTCGTGCCACCAAGTGTCTGCTGCAGCAGAACACCATGCCATGTCCGGTAACCTGGACGGGGAGCCCTTGCCGACGAGACGTGCTGGTTGGTACCGATCAATACCTCGACCAGTGTCCTTGTTGATTGGACTTCGGTTTGATCCCGGTGGGATTTCTCGAAGACCAAGGTCCATGATGCCCGATGCCAGGCTACGGAGGATCTCGTTTGGAACTCCGCGAGGGATCCGTATATCAGACAAAGCGGCTTGAGTAAGGAATACCATTCGCTACCTCCACAACGGGTAGCATGCCTCACCCTTTCGGTCGGAACAACCGAGGCGGGTCTGGCTGTGGATCAAGACCAGTTACCGTGTGTTGCTGCTTTGTCGCTGCACTCGCTTCATCCTGATGATAGCTACTACTAGCTAGACGGAACGCCACTACCTGCCGTGGGATCAATAAACCAGATCCTGCAACACCACGCACGAACACTACTGAAGTGGGTACCAGCATTTACCGGACTTTCTGGTGCAGAATATCGATGCAAACCTACAAGCTAACATCGACCGTGGTTAGTGTTGTGCCACTTCCGCCACTGCTCGCAGCGCGGCCGCCACATCGTCGTCGCCGTGTACAGTCGCGTGCGTCGTGAGGCCGCCAACCGTCACAGTGATTTCCGTGCGCGGTGACAATCCCCGCGATCTGGCGACGCGAATCGACGCGATGTCGTCGGCTTCTATCACCGGCATCTCACCGGCAGTGATGCGAGCGATTACGGAGTCAACGAGTGCGTTCATGGTAGTGCGTCCAATCCGTAGGAGAGATGCTCCACAAGCGCGAGCTGTGTCGCAGATGCTGCGGTCTCCCCGAATGCCACATTCGCCTCAAACCTTGGCGGTGACAACGCAGTTGTACTGCTGAGCCAGCCGCTGTCCCCAGAGTCAAACGAGTCCGAGTCGACGAGCGAACCGTCTGCATACAACTCGAGATTGATTTGCGTCGCATTGGCCGCAGCGCTCATCCGCACAACATAGAGCACGTCGACTGTAGGTGTGACCCCAGTGTTGATCATCGTCGCGGTGCCTGTGCCTTTGATTCGCCAGTGCCATGTCGTCTGGCCAAGCCCGTTGACCGCCTGCACAAGACCCAAACAGTTGTCCTGGTACGGGTAATCACCGGCATCGACTGTCGGGCAGTGACCGACGAATAGATTACAAGCGCCCGCATCCAGCTGCTCAAAACCAAACGCGAACACGCTGACGAAACCGCCAAGCCCAGCACTGTTACCGAGCCAAAGTGCTGTGGTCGGCGTCGCACGACTGGTCTCGGTGACTCGGTTTCCCTCAGCCGTTCCTGACTGACACACGATGCGCTGCGTTCGCCCCAGCGCATTCGCTGAGTCGAACGTACCCCATGTTCTGGTGGCCCCTGTACCGGTGACAGTCGCATCAGTACCGTCCACGCCAATGCCCGCCAAAGTGGGGCTAAAGTTGTCAATGCTGCGCGGACGCCACCACGTGACCGACTTCCGCCTAGATAGTTGCAGCATGTCGCTGCCTGCGATGGCGTCAGACACGGCATTGCCGTAGTTGATCCACGCCGACCCGTTATAAAAATGGAGGTGACCCGTCGCGTTGTCGACGTAGCAGTCACCTTTCGTTGGGGACGCCGGCGCCGACGAAGACACAGGTGGTCGTAGTAGCGACAGGAACTTCATGTATACCCCCGAGCAACCAAGCACATCGCTGTGGTGCCGGTGTTTGCGATCCAGTTAGCCCACACGATCGTGCTAAGCGGAGGGTTTTGGAAAGTGCCGTTGTAACTGGCTGTTGTCGGATGAAAGCCAGTCGGTCGCCCGGTGTGGTCATACACGTCTAGCACTCCGCCACTGGCAATCTGATCGAAAGCAACCCACTCGTTGTACGAGTTGGCCTGCGCCCACACACAATAAGCTATGCCAGGCTTCAGTGTGACAGTGTTGTTCAGCGTGAAAGTGTTGGTAGCGACGTTGGAAGTACCGTAGCCAAGCAGCTGCGGTACCCCTTCTCCGCCATCCACCGCCTGGTAGATTGCTACAAGACCGACCCCGCCGCTGTTAGCCGAGTAACGTGCCGCTACCTTGTCAAAGCTAACCGGAGCGACTACCCGAAATGAGAAGCAGTGGTTCTGATCTGCTGCGCTGTACCCTGTTGCTGTCGCTGGTACGGGGTGCTCTGGAGAGAAGATACACCCCGTGTGCATCCCTAGATATTCCCGCAGCTTCAGTGGTGTAACGATCTTGGAGTCGTCGATTCCGGCATCCACCTCGAGCTGTGTGGCGATCTTTGCGATCCCCGCGACTGTCTCGAGAGCGGCTGGGCCGAATACATCTGAAGATCCCGAAATAGAGGCTTCAAGACAAATGTAGTCGACGTATGCTACGCGCGCGGCGGTACCAGCCTCTTTCATGAGGCTAACCGTGGCGCCGGTCGATTCGCTAACCCCTGAGGGTACGTTGGTGGTGATCGTCGCTACCAGTGTGCCGTTTATATAGAAGTAAGCAGCGCTGGAGTCAGACTCGACTATTACTTCGAGTACATACCAAGTGTCGACCGCGACTGTGACCCCACTGTCGGCGGTTGAGGATGAACCACCGCCAAACGTCACGCACTGCCATCGTCCGCTGTTCAGACTGTGCCGATACTTGAAGAAGGCACCGTCGTTACCATCGCCGTTGAACGCCGCTGTCAACGTCTCGGCCAAAGTTGAGTCGTTGATACAGGCACGTAGTGCGTACGTATCTGTGCCGTCGCTTAGTGTGGACGGTGTCTTTAGGATCACCTTGGATCTAACACGACCGTTTCCGCATGAGACTGCGTTGTGTCTAGATGACCAACCAGCGCCGCCGTTTGCTTCGCTGCCAGTCGACAGTCCGACGATACCAGGATGTCCAACTTCTGGGGCTGCTGCAGTAACGGCTACGTCGAATGACGTAGCGATCTTACCAAACTCAGCCTTTGTGTCGTAGAAACCTTCTACTCCGCTGGAGCAGTGATCCTCGATCAAAAAACTGTTGCTAGTCACTGGAAATACAGCGACACCGCCGTCGACACGAACTCGTAAAGAGTCGGCAGCTGGGGCGACGGCAAATGTCAGCTCGACTTCGTCGTCAGTCGAGCTGACCACAGTACAAGCCACGTGCTCGTTAGTTGCTACTTCGCGGACCGTAACGGCGACGTCGCGTGTACCGAATCCGTGAAACACTGTCAGTGTGGTCGACGCTCCGTCACCAACGGTTGTGTTGACGGTCCCGCCCTTAGAGCCGCCGATTAGCTTCTCTACTGGGACGGAACCGTCACGGATCTGCTTTCCGTCGACCACCGATTACACCGAGTAATCGAAGTCAATGCGGTCAGTCGCCGCGAGCTCGAAGCCCGCCACACTGCCGACCCAGTAGAGCGTGTCGCCTGCTGCGATCGCGGAGATCGCGCGTGCCGTGGTGCCGCCGTCGGCACTGAAGTAGCAGGCCTTGGTGCGGACACCGTCACCCACCGGGTACTTCACCCCGTTGACGAACACCTGCACGTAACCGTCGCCGCTTGGTGTGGTTGCAACCGTGGTGACACACGCGTCGTCGAAATCCGCGGTCGTCACGGCGGCCGTCATGTCTTTGTTGCTGGTGACAGGGTACGCGGCGGCTCCGCCGCTGCCGATGTCGACAAAGACCATTGCAGTGGTGCCGACGGTGACGTTGTTGGTGGTCTGCGCAAACCGCTTGTCACCGTTGGTCGTACCGCCATTGACGTGGATGACTGCGCCCTGCACTTCGGTCGTTGAATCGAAGTCCGATGCACGTGCCCATGCGCCAGCCGCAGAGATGTACACGCCGTTCTGCGAACCGGTGCTCTGGTCCTTGACGAGCACGCGGCTGGTCGAAGTGGCCACGCCGTCGATTGTCTGCTCGCCGCTCAGCGTGATGTTCGCGGTTGTCGCGACGTCCGCGCTCTGCTTCCATGGGATATTCTGCACGTCTTGGAGACGCGCCGCGTCGGTCCCGGCTGTAGGCGCTCCGAGATTCGTAAGCCGCTGAGAGCCGGCGTCTTGGTTCACCGTCCACGTTACAGCGACGTCGGGCCGCAGCACTCCGAATGCGAGTTTGGCGATCGCGATTGACGCGTCGAGAATCTGTTTTCCGTTGAGCTGTGCCATGTTTACTCCAGATAGTGCAGAGAGATGCGATCAGCTGTAGTGAGCTGGAATCCAGCCACCGAACCATTCCAATGTAGTGTATCGGTTTGGACAACGGCATCAAGTGCTCTAGCCGTGACTCCGCCGTCGGCACTGAAGTAACAATCAACACCGACCTTGGTTCCGTCACCAACACTGACCTCAACACCATTCAATGTGACGTTGATGTAGCCGTTGAGTGGTGTAGCACTGATCGCGCTGGCCATGGCTTGATCGTTGTCAGCGACCGTAACTACGGCCGCGACACGCTTGTCTAGACGCGTCCAGGTCACCTCACCAGCCGCACCACCCGCCGCGTCAACTGTGACACGAAGGACATCACCATCTGCTGTCAGCTCAAACGAACCGGTGCCGTCGTCTCGAAAGTCAATCGACCTGAACTGACCCAGCGTCGCGCCATTCTCTCTGACCTCAATGGTCAATGGAGATGTCAGCACCACGAAGACAACACCGTCGATGAACTCGAGGATGAAGTCGACGCCAGTTGCCGTGACAGAGGCAAAATCAATGAAGCACACTACTTGATCATCCGACGGAGTCAGGTCATCAGGACCTGTCCGTCGGTAGATGATGCAGCCACTGACTTCCACGTTGTCCAAAGCAGGAAACAAGATGTTGGCAGCTCGAGCCAACACACGATCCGCTTCGACAACGTTCTCCACCGTCCGCGATGTAACGTTGACGCGCGCGTAACTGGCATCACTAACTTCATGAGCTACGACGTCTGCGACAGTGGCGTGCGCAGAGTTGTAGGTGTACGAAGCACCGACGAGCATGGCTCGAAAAACCACAGCAGGCTGTTGCCACTGCAGCTGGTCAGTGAGCATCAGATGCTTTGCGCCGGTGTAGACGTCAGCCACGTTGCGCCTAGCCTATCACGCCCCGTCGCCGGTCAGAAAGCTCTGGATGTCGTCGATCACCAACACGCGCGCAGCCGCTGTGTTGCTGCGGTTCGCCCGTTCGGACCCGGTCCGACCACGCATCACGGACTTCACGAACTCCGCTTCATCCGTGATGCGTTTACTCTCCGCTTCGTGCCAGTCATCGACAGCAGCTTTGAGCTGGTCGAGTAGCGCGTTACGGCGGTCGGTATCGGCTGGCACTACTCGCTCCTCACAAGGGTTTGGATCTTGTTCTCGACCATCCGCTTGATCTTGTACGCCTTGTGAACAGGTATACCCAGAGTCTGTGCGATTTGCTCGACAGACTTCTGCTTCATGCCTTTTGGTGGGTAGTGGAGCTCAGCAAACCGTTGCTGATCAGGTGACATCTGCGAACGAACAATGCCGATGGCAGAGCGGATCTTGTCGATGGTGTCTGGACGAGATGAGTCATGCTCCAGCTCAGTGCCCATGTCACTGAAGACCTCGGACCCGAAACCCTTTCGCATCCGCTTGATCATCTTGTCGCTCCAACCTGGGAGCAACGACTTCATCTCAGACGGGTCAGGCTTGCGGCCGTGCAAAGCCTCAAACTCTGTCTGCGCATTGGTGAACTCGCCGTAGCGGTCACTGATTGGTCTTGGATTGCTCTTCGGGTTTCGCACCGACGAAATGACGTCTGTTGTGCGCATGAAGTTCGTTGTGATGTGCGAAGAGAGTTGGGACTTCGTGGGGTCGTAGGTCTCGATTGCCCGGTGCGCGGCGTTGCGCAGCTCTTGCTTCAACGCAGCCTGTGGCATCGTTCCGCCCAGGCCTTGCATACGCTTCCGTAGTTCTTTCTTCAGCAGAGGATCAATGGACTGCAGCAGTGGTTCGAGATGTTCGTGCTGACGACCGTTGTCGTTCCAGCGGTGCCATAGATCGAGCTCTTTGCTGCGACGACCGCGCGCATCGTCGTAACGAGCTTGTGACAGCTTTGCCTTGTTGGGCATCTGCTGGGCCAAGAAATCATCGACGATAGTGTTTCGTTTCGGCATGCTGTTAGCCCTCCAAGGGCTTATAGGCTGATCAGGTACGAAACACGTTCATGGCTGAGTTCAGGCTACGGCCCGGTTGGATTGCTTGCGTCGATGCCGCCGGACCCGGTGGCTTCAAGAAGTTCGCAGTCGAGCTGCCTTGGTACTTGCCAACCTGATTGCTCATCGACACAGCCTTGGTCTTGCCGAAGACTGCGCCGGGTTTCGGCAAAGCGAACGACGTCTTGAGCAGTGCTTCCGACATGCCGTCAAAAGCTGCCTTCTTGCGGCGTCGATGATCTCGTTCTGACTGCACCGCATCCGCGTAGTTCTTCACACTGCCCGGCTGCTTCAGTACATCCAGCACCTGCTTGGCAACACGTCGACTCGCTGCCTTCTCCGGTAGCAAGTCAAAGTCGGTTTCGTCCGCCCATTCCTTGGCCTTCGCTTTGCTGATGCCTGGGATGGCACCGGCAAAAGCCGCGCGCTGCTGTCGCTTGCTCTGAAATGGCATGAGGTCTCCTACCGGTTTTGTGGATACGGCAGTGACGATCCCTGCTCACGTAGGAAGGTGTTGACCGTCTTTTTGGCTTGGCGTGTCTCCACGCCCTCCCGAACAGCTTGGACACCGGCGCCGGTTCCAATACCGCGAACAACCTCTTTGGCCAGGGACGGACGGGCCAAGGCCTTACCTGCTGCAGCTACGATACCGCGCCGACCGCCGCCGGCGGCTGCAGACTCCGCCACATCTCCGGCCATGCGAATCACCGGTGCTGTCACAGCACCAATGGTCGCGCCCGTGCTGTACCGCTTCAGGCGCTTCGCAGTGGGAGTGGACACGACCTTGGCGGCATCCATCGCCTCTTCGTCGCTAATACCAGCCAGCTTCTTGTACACCGCGAAATCCGACTGCTTGGCACGCTCGATGATGGTCTGCAGGCTGATCGACGGCGACAGGCGCCGCGTCTTCGACAAGCCCTTCGCCAGCGTCTTGTTTTTCATGGACATGCCGGAAGCATACACCGCAGCCGGCGTCAGCCCAAGATGCCACGGGACGCCATCAGAGCGTTGAGATACTTGAGCACGCGGATCCTCTTTTCCTTGCGCGTATCCAGCCTCGATGCGATCCGCGTATCCTTGCTACCAGACACACTGTCCCCAGTCTCGTCCGAAGATCTGGTGCTGACACCGAGAATGGTTTGCGGGCGCACGCCATCGCTCGGAGAGACCAGCTGCCTGAGATCGTCGAAGTCTCCGAAAGCCCTGGAGTGGAACCCCTCACGACCTCGTACTGTCTCGCCTGCGTCCGTGATCTCAAGATTGGACGTGCCAAACATGTCGACCATCGAAGCGATTGGTCTCCATGTGTACGACCGGATGAACTCATGGACATCGTAGCCGTCCAACTTCGCGCGACTGTAGACGCGTACCAGTTCTTCAACCGCTTCGCCGATTGGACTCCGCTCCTTGATACTGCCGATCAGTCCAGCGGCGTCGCCAAGAGACTCTGACTCCGGGTTACCGGGCGGACCCATGGTTCCGCCTGCGACATTGGGCGTGTTCTCGTAACCAGGTGCCGGCCTTTGGTCAAAGCCTGCTACCGCGTTCGCGTTAGCCAACGACTCGGAGAACTTTCGAAGGAACGCGATCGTTGTGGTCCGCAATGCCTCTTCATTGCTCTGTGGGATGGTAACCGGGGGTCGAACACCGGGTTCGGTGAATGTGATGGGATCTGTGATGGCACCGATACCGAAGAAGTACGCATACAACGATCCGATTCGATTGGTTCGGTAGGTCTCTCCGTACCAGGGCGGGAAGGTGTAATCCTCCGGTGGCAGCGACACATCTTCCTTCACGTACACACCGATCTCTTCGACAACAGAAAAAGAGCGGAAGGTGACGAGGATTTGCTGGGTGGAGGCATCAAATGTTCCTCCGCTACCTACCAGTGCAATGACTTCCTCGCCGTATGACGAAGCCGGTCTCTCGACTCCGACCACGACCCGTGTTCCTCGGCGCCTGCGCCCATTGAAAGCCGCATCGCCGGTATACAACGGCAGCAGGCGCTCAGTGTTCTTGCCACGGTTAGCAGGGCTGCTGGTACCGCGGGCTTGGCCAGTAAGTGTGCGCCGTTCCGACGCATCAGTGGTGTCGACCACCGACACGATGCGACCACCGCGTGGGCCCTTGCTACCAAGCACTGGTGTCGACAACGAGGCGACCTCGGTTCGGATGTTCTGGTTCTTCTTGCGACGAGCTCGGGCTCCACGACCAAGGTTGTCCCCCATGAACTCAGTACGCTCGTTGGTGGTGCGGGAATACTCCATCTGAATCTGAGTAGTACCTCCGGCCGTGGCACTGATGTTGTGCGCCACCATGGCAGGGGTACCGAGGAAGTGCGTGTTCGGCCGCTCCGCCAACAGATCCGACACCACCTCATTCACTCGCGCCGTATTGGCCTCTCGTACGCGTGCCTGTTCTTCCGTCGGCAGTGACCCGAACTCACCTTTGCCTTCGCGCACAGCTTCGGCCAACTTCGCGGCTACCGCTGCGTCGTACTCACCGTCCCGCAGATGATCTACTGGCAGGTACTTGTCGATCACCAACGCAGGGAATCCCAGGACTGCGTATGGATTGAACTTGCCACTGAGCGTCAGTTCTCGGCTCTTGAATCGGTATTGGAAGAACAGATGATTGGCGGCAAGCTGCGCGTAGCCGACTTTCACTCCGTTGATGTCGATGCTGCCACCACGCAGTGCATGCAGATTGAGATCACTCATCCGCTCGAACGACGGAATGATACCGGTGTAGAGCTCGTGCTCGAGCATATCTTTCGCGAACCACGCCGGAGCATCTGCGTAGTCCGACGGCTCAGCTCCGACACGACCACGTCCCGGTACACGTCCGGTACGCTGCCCAAGTAGCTTGGACGGAGCCATGTAGTAACCATCAAACAGCTGATCACTTCCGAAGAACGCAGAGTGCGTGCGCAGCATCAGCCGAGTCACTTCCTGTTGGAAGTTGCGGTTGTAGCTGAACTGCGAATACAGCTCTGGAAAGAACACGTTGCAGCGGGGCGGCGCCACCATCCACACATCAGGCCGATAGATCTGAGTGAGCAAGCGGGGCGGTGGGTCTGGTTGTTGTGTCTGACGTTGAACCCGACGCCGGTGCTTTGAATCAAGTACCAACTGCATAGACGCTTCGACGGACCCGAGGATCGACAATGTGCTATCGGCGCCGGCAGTACCCATGATGTGGAACGATGATCCGCGCTGAGCGGGATTGCCGTTCGCTGTGATTTCTCGCAGACGAGAGAAGGATGCTGCAGCTGACGCAAAGACCTGTGTGACGTCAGCGATGCTGAAGAAGTCCGCCAAACGCGTGTTGTTGCCGCCCTGTATGCCTATCTTCCGACTTCTCCGAGCAGCCTCGTCACACAGGTCCGACAGTCGCTTGAGCTCATTCCCCAGGCCGCCACGCAATCTGCTTTGCTCAAGGCTGGATGAGTTGTCTGTCGAAGCCTGTTGCCGCTGATTCATCTCCGATGCACGCTGCTTCACCTGTCGCGCGGCTTTTGCCAACGGCAATGTCTCTGGGTCCTGTTCGATGCCCAGCGATTCGTATTGCGGGGTACTGGGGTCATGAAGTGCCGGTAAGTACCGTGGAGACGTGATCGGAATAATCTCGTGGAAGATGTACCGCTGCAGGGCCAGTAGCACCTGACGCACAGTAACCTGTTTACCAAGACCAGCCAGATTGCGGCGGAACAGACTGCCGAAGCCGCGAGCGGTAAGTAGACGTTGCTCGTCGCGATTGCTGTACGGATTGGCGCCAATCATCTGCGTCAGATGCAACCGCATTTCTGCCAACGAGAAGTAGTCGTTCAGTCCTCTGATGCTGCGCTTGCCGAAATAGACACCACCGATCGCCTCAATGAGATGCATGAGGCCGCCCATCAACGTGCCCTTCAATGATGGGTAGCTACGTGGCGGTGTCTCCAGCAGCTTGGCAACGATGTCACCACTGCCTTCCAAGAAATCATTGAACACGGATGTAGACGCGCCAGTGAATGCTGCGCGCACACCACCTTGCCCAAGGCTGTAACCCGACACCTGATACTGAAACGCGTGATCCCAGTACCTGCTCCAGTCCACGCACTGCAGCACGATGCAACGTGACGTCGGTGTCTTCTGGAAGCTGAACCCGTAGAGCTCCCCGCCGAAGTGAAGTTTGTACCCCTCGTTGATCAGATCCTCTTCACTTTGCTCCGGTGTGGACTCCCAACGCTCAGGCGGATAAAGGCCGCGAATGTCGGGATCTACGCCGTCGTCGCGGTCAGATGTCCTGATGCCTGGACCACCTACTGATACGGCTTCATCTGGCGGGGCTCCGTTGTAGATGTCGTAACTGTAGAGATGGATCAGAGAGAACTGCATCAGATCCATCGCATAGTCGTTTGCAGGAATCTGAATGCTGCACAACGCCGACACATTCTTCTGGCTCGGCGTGTACGCAGAGATCACTGGGACTTCGACGCCTTCGATGAACAGACGAAGTCGTAGGTTGTGGCCGACTGGCATTGCGGCACTGTACCAAACTCTCGGGAGTTTCACCCTATAAGCAAATAGAAGGGGAAACCCAAGGAGGACACGTGTTGATCACAGACGAAATCAAGAGAGCCACTGACCAGCGACTGCTCGAGTTCGACTTCACCGGAAATCCCGAAAGTCTTACCTCGCTGCTGATTCTCGCGGGAGCCGGTCACGCTGCAATACCAAGTGTTGTGCTGCGCGAGTACAACGGCAACCCTGCCCAACCAGAAGTCTACTTCGACATCACCGACTTCTACATTCGCCGTGTGGCGGCGAAGATCTCACGGCGCGTGGCGCGTAGCGCAGAAATCGAAACGAACCCGATCTTGAAGGCGCTTCGTATCGCAAACCCTCCACCAGACGCCAGTCTCATCGAGAACCTGCCGCCGTTCACCGGCGACGACTTCTTCCTCGAGGAAGTTATCAAGGCCTTCAGTGCCGCGAGGATCTTTCCCAGGGAAGAAGTGATGTTGATCCTGATCTCGCAGAACATCCACAAGATTCCGCCACAAGAACGCGGCAGGTGGTTCACCCGCAAGTACGGTGAAGTGACGGCGGTAGAGCTCGGTCCACTGGACGGCAGGACGAAGGAGGATGACGACCTGCTGCTGCACTGGGATGCGCTCTGTGAGAAGCATCTCGGTGGCATCATGTACGTGACGCCTCCCTCGAAGGAGTAGTCACGTTGTAGATGATCCCTCACAGGATCATCTTTTGCCTAGACAAATGGGTTGACGATGTCAGGTACCACGCCATCGACGCGCCGAATCCCAAAGGCGCCGACGTACTGAACCCCGGCAAACGCACCACGGCCCAGTAGCATCATCGTGGGATCTCTCCGAGACGTGTCGATGCCGTAGGTAGCAAGCAGAGCGCGCGCACGGGCTTCCAGTGCTTCCGGTGTTCGCAGCGCGAGTTCTCCGCTGACTCTCGCAAGCTCTGCCGCGTCCAATGCGCCGTTAGCGGGTGCTGGTGTACGTGCGACGTACTCGTCGTTCATCTCGTGAATCGGACGATTCGTCGGCGCCGGCGCGAAACTCGCCTGATTGCTGATCGGAGGAACATAAAGATTCGCGGAGAAGCCTTCTGGAACCACGATGTTACGACCATAGAACGTCGTCTTGATTGCCTCCAGCGTCGAAGCAATGCTGAAACCGCCGGCAACACTCAACGCTGAGCTCGCCGCAAGGAATGAGTTCAAGCCACCGGCAGCGGAAGGCAGCACGGCATTGGACGCTGCAGCGGTCCCGTCTGGCGGCAAGCCACCGACCTCAGCGATTGGTGTGTCTTGCTGAAACACCACGGCACCGACAGTGGACAGCACAGCGTAGTTCGTCACGAAGAGCTGGAACTGGAAAGGGATCCTGTGGGGATCATCCGAGCTCTGCTGTGTAACAGCCGACGTAATATAACCCTCGACGACAATGTCATCGAAGTAGAGGTAGAGTCGCGCGTTGTTCTCGACCAGGCGTGTGCCGCGCAAATACCGATCGTAGTTCGTCCAGAACTCCGACTTCCAGTTGAAGTCCTTGGTGTTGAGGACCAGGCCAGAGATGTTCAAGAACCGAGGCCGCTCTCCGAAGAAGAAGATGTAGTCCTCTCCGAATGTCTCGATGATCTGCTGCTTCTCCATGCGCTGCTCCTGCACTGACTGCAGGATGAAGTTGGAGTAGCTCGAGCTCCGTCCGATTCCGTCGATCACATCCGGACTGCTGCTGTCGAAGATCTGAATGTCTTTGCCGGTCGCAGTCTTCACACGAATCACAGCGTAGGTGTCTTCCTTGACTGTGATCCCTCGCAGCGGACGGCGCACGTTCTGGTACGTCGGACGCTGTTGGCTGTCGCGGAAAACTTCCTCGAAAGGATCAGTGCTAACTGACAAGAAAACGGCCAAGACGACCTCCGCTACGCACTATAAGCCAGTGGAGGAAGGAATGCACCAAAGCCGAAATGTAACGTTCAACTTTTGGAGAGCAGCAGGAATGGGACTGCTGGAAACTGATCGCGGCTGGTTGGCAGATCCTCGTCAGGCCACTATCCGAGCTGTCAAAAGCGTAACCGGACTTGCACACTTACCGTCGGTAGGTGAGATGTCCGATCTTATGCAACGTGGAATGTGGGCCATGTGCGGGTATCCGACCATACGCCCCACGCACCGTGCAGCCGCGAGCTGGATGGCCACGAACTACCGAGCAGAGGACATGGGGTTTGTGCGACCCCCATGGCCTTCTTTCGTGATCCTGGTGCCGACTTCTATGCTGTGGCTGACAGGCAAGGACAGCGAGCTTGAAGTGACTGTGATCGGCGCCTCGTACCACGAGGGGAAGTGGGACTATACAGTCTCAACCAACGTACCACCTGGTGAGCCAGCTGCCTTGCGCATCTACGCGTACGGCGTTTCCACAGAGATGATGGTCCGAGGCGGTATACCAGCCGTCGCGCCCATCGAAGGTTTCGCCATGTCCCAAGACATGGAACGCACCGGCACAGACGACAGGACTGACGCATTGGCCAGACGCCTCATCCTCGGTGTCTGCATGTACTACAGCCACCAAGGGCGGTTGTCCGAAAACAAACAGGTGTTCCGATCAAAAACCGGTAATCGCCGTGATCCGGACGTACTGCCGGACTACACATGCTGGGAGATGCGATCAGAGATCAGCATTGACGTGGTTCGCGCCGTCAAAGAGTGGGCACGTACAGGCGTAGGTAAAAGCCCCGCCGTACAAGGCATGGTGGCGGGTCACGGTAAGTGGCAAGCACACGGACCGAAGTTGTCACTTCGTAAATGGATTCACGTTCAGCCGTATTGGCGTGGTCCAGAAGACGCACCAGTCATCGCCCATGTTGGGCGGAAGGAGTCAAATGAACACGTGGATCATGGTTGACGTCGAAACCGATGGACCTTGTCCTGGTCTGTACTCGATGATCGAGCTTGGTGCTGTCGTCGTGGAACCCGGTTTGCACAGAACCTTCCACGCCAAGATGGCGCCGATCACTGACAAGTACGAAGAGGAAGCGCTGCGTGTCACTGGTTACTCCAGGTACCAGACACAGATGTTTCCTGACGCGGAAGGCGGGATCATTGCGTTCAAGGACTGGCTCGATACCGTCAGAGACGGCAGGAACGTGTGCTTCGTATCGGACAACAATGGATTCGACTGGCAGTTCGTGAACTACTACTTCCACCGCTTCAACGGCCGGAACCCATTCGGATTCTCGTCTACCAACCTTGGATCCCTGTACAAGGGTCTCATCAAAGACATGCGCAAAAACTTCAAGCACCTGCGCATTACTCCGCATACCCACAACCCGGTAGACGACGCCCGAGGTAATGCTGAAGCCATGCTTCAAATGATCTCACATTATGAGCTACCTGGTGTGCTTCCTGTACGAATCGACCAACCAGAGAAGCCATGAAGAAGGGCAAAGCCAAATCAATGTTCGGTAAGGTTGAGCAAGCCACGCCGATCACAGAATGCCCACACGGTGTACCCACAGTGTCACCCGGTGATACAGCACTAGTACGACACTGCGATGAATGTGAGTACGAAGAGTTCGAGCTGATGAACGCTGAGGCCGAAATGGAGAAGACTGCCTCCATCCCGGACCCTGATCGGTACTGCACAACCTGCAGCTGTGTGGTGGGTGACAACGCCGGAGATCCCAGCGACTTCGAACCAACCTTCTGCAGCAAGTGTGGTGACCCGTTCTGCTCCAGCTGCTGGGACCCGCATCGAGAAGACTCAGAGTGCTACAAGGAGGAGACACATGGACAAGCCAAAGAAACAGAAACCTGAAGGCCAAGTTGATCAGAAGAGGCTCTACACCGGCTACCAAGACGTGTCGCTGTCCGGCGCCATCGGCATCACCGCGACACCAAACCTTGACCGTGACTTGGTGCCGCAGCACTTCACACGGCTGCCGGACTAAAAGAAATAGAGAACCCGACGGGAGTCGAACCCGCAACCGCTGGTGTTAGAAGCCAGCGCTCTACCGTTGAGCTACGGGTTCGGTGATTCATCCCATGAGCGGTAAGCCCCGCACAAGTCTCTTGCCCGCGGGACCGATGGCCAAAGCCGTCAGCGCACCACCAAGATCCGGCTCGTGAAAAGCCGAGACCTCTACGGTTGCGCTGACGGCTTTCTGCTTCAACTGCTGCAGATCTTTTTCGGTGTCTACCTGCAGTAACACAAGCGTATTCGACTCCTCGAACCACTTGCGATCAACAGCCGGGTGCTCATCAACGAAGCTGCGAAAGGCGTGGCACACCTGCGCCGCGCGCGGCCCCACTGACAAATCACCACGACCTACCAAATACAGCTTCACTCCGCAGCCTCCGGGCGACGACGCAGCGCCTTGCGCTCGCGAACAGCAGCCTTGGTCTGCTTGATGTGCTCAGACCACTCCGCCATTTCCTTTGTGTCGATCGGTGCGTCAATCCACGCCTGTACCGCCGACACATCGAGATCGCCGTACCTTGCGATGTCAATCGCCGCAGGTACTTCCTTGGTATTACGCTCGACATGCCAATAACGTTGACCTCGCACAAAAGCCAACGACAAGCCGATGAGACGTACCCACTCGCGCTGCTCTCTGCACTCGCGCCAGTGTAAGGCGATTACACGTTGCCGCGCTTCCGACAGATCTTTCGCCGCACGCGTCTCGAGCTTGAACTTCAGACGCTTCCGGGTCAGACGCTGTTTCTCTTCAACAGCTGCCGACAATGATGCCTTCAATCCTGCTTGGTCCATGTCTTCCTCCACGTAGTTAGAGAACGGTGATCGTATCACCGCACGCGGAGGACCACGAGCTATCTACGACTCGCGCATAGAATCTCCAGGAGGGCTTGCGGGCATGTCCACAATGCTGCGCACGACAACCTCTGATGTCAACTACTGTGCTTGTTTCTTTGCCTAGACCGACAAGTTCGTCTTGATCATGAAGTCCTTCACTTCGCGCGGAATGGTGGGGGTCAGATCTTCTCCCGTAGCGAAGCGATGCAACACGGCGTTCATCTGCATCTCGAAGCAATCCTCTGGGCCCACAGCGTCCATCGCCTTGATACGAACTGAACGACCACCGGCCTTGAGCGTCAATGCGATCTCACGTCTCATGCTTGTTCTCCTGGGGCGATCCCGCCTTCACGCTGGAAGATGTTGGTCATACGCTCGAGCAAGGAGTTGGTCTTGCCCGAAGACTCCACGACCGCGGCCTTGTCCGGGAGCTTGTCACGGATTTCCTTCAAGATGTCACGCTGCTCAGTGCCAATCGGATCCGAGCGTTCCGCAGACGCCTTGTCCGCAGCCGACTTCTTGCCCTGGGCCTTACCAGCGACATCCAAGTCACCAAGACGCTTCTCGAGCTCGCGGGCCTCTGCGGTGTCAAAGCCTCCCTCGGACATCTGCGTGAAGCGCGACACTAGATCCTTGGCCGAACCCTCATCACCAAGCGTACCAGCCAGGTGCTGCTCGAGCTGCGAGCGAACCTGGTTCCCCATCTCACCGCCGCCCTTCAACAACTGCATGGCTTGCGAGGCGTTGCGCAGACGAATCTCTCGCCCACCTTTGCCGGTAACGCTCATGCCCAAGTCACTGAAAGAGCCGCCGACGAGGCTGCCAAGCGCGGTGTCGTCTGCACCGCGTCGACCGCGTCGACCGCCGCCGGTGATGTCACGTGTGAACTGCCGTGTTTGCGACACCGCCGACAAGAAGGCTCCGCCGCTGTCTCCTGTGGACGCGATCTTGGTTGCAATCTGCCGATACTCTTCCGAGTTCGGATCAAGTGACGCCATGTGTTGACGCAACGCTGTGATGGCTTCGCGAGGATCTCCGTCACCGCGAAGCGAATCAGCCGCCTTTTCCATGAGTGAGGAGATGCCACCACCCATGTCACCGATACCGGAAACACGACGGCCCATGATCGAGAAGTTGGATGCCATCTCGTCACGGCGAGATCTGATCTCTTTGAGCTTTTGTGGGTCAGTGATTCCGGCACGCAGTGCGGCACTGACGTCGCTGCCGATCTTTCCGCCATTGCGACGCATGCTTTCTTCGATCTGCATGGTCACTGAATCAAGAGCTGTGCGCTGACCTTCGTCCTTGAGCGTGCCACCGAAAGAACGAAGTGAAGCCAGCTGATCACCAAGATCCGCTCCGCTGGACCCCAGCAAGCGTTGAGCCCTGGCCTGGAACTCTTCCGACCCGAACAGGGCTTCCATCGAGCTCGACTTCACGCCGCGGATGCCCTCTGCCATCAGAGCAGCTCGAACGTCGCGACGGCCTAGCAGTCGACGCTGACCTGCAGCATCGCCTTCGAGGCGCTCCAAGTCACGTTGTACGGTACCAGCGGATGTGCGCTGCCGGACAGTCCCGCGATGTCCCATGATCGAAAACTCAGCAGTCCCGTGGGACGCAGCCTCAGCCAGACGGTCCATCATCGCAGTGTTGCCGCCACGGAAGAAGTCCGAGGCGCTCTCAACCGGTGAATCGCCCAGAGAGTCAAACAGACCACGAGCTCCGCCGACCCCGACCAGAGAGATGTCGCCAGCCCGGCTCGTCATGCCTCGACGAGCCATGAAGGCTTCGCGCGCCAAAGCGTTACCACCTGCCAGCTGATGGAACCGACTGGGGTCACCAAGACCGGCTGCTGCCAAGCTGGCGCCGGAGATGGTCGACAGCGTCCTACCTGAGCTGCCCTCCATGGCCGCCAGGGCTGTTGCGTTGGGCCCGTCGGCGATACCGGCTCGAGCCAATCGCAGGTCGGCCAAGGCCTGCCTGGCGCGGTCTCCGGCGTTGCCACCACGCAGACCACCAATGCCCATACGCTCGAGCGATTCGCCGGCGGTTAGGTTGGTGTGCATGCCCAGGCGGTGAAGCATCTCCTGAGCCGTGCTCCGCTCGAACAAAGAGTTGGCATCAACGCTGCCACGAATACCGCTCGCGCCAGCCAAAGAGATCCTCGACATGTCATCGTTACTGGCACGTCCAACGAACATACGATTCAGCGCGCGCTCATCTCCAGCGCTCAAACCACTGCCGGCGATGCCGAGGAAGTTGTTCATCACCTTCTCGACCGTGCCCGATAGCTTGGTGACGAAGTTGCGACCAACCTCCCGCATACGTGTGATGCCCAGGCCGTCAGCCATACCGTGCTCGAGGTGCGCCATGAAACCGTCGAGGCTGCGATTCTCCCGGATGTCCTTTGCCATCGCAGCCTGTCGGCCAGTAGTCATTCGACCAAGGCTCTCTTCTTCGGCGATGCGACCCTGATTGCGCATCAGGTTCATCATGACTTCCGACTCTGGCTTGCTCATGTTGAAGCGTCGCTGCATCACCAGACTGGCAAGATCATCACCCTTGTCCAGCACGCGATCACCGATAAGGAGACGCATCATACCGATCTGAGCAGACATACCGCCCTGCTCCATGACCTCACCGCGCAAGAACCCCTCTTGGTTGATCGCGCGGGCTCTGCCCATCTTGCCAACATTGCCATGTGCACGGCGACTGACATCACCAACCGAAATGTCGCCGGACATGAAACGCTGCAGCATCTCTGGATCAAGGCCTGATGCATCGCTATTGGACAACGAGAACAGGCTGTACCGGCCCATGCCACGGCGACTGAACGCTCCGGACTTCTGCAGCATGTTGGATGCGAACGCCGACAGCGCGTCGGCTCCAGTCAAACCGCCAGTGGCTTCGCTCAGCATTTCCTGACTGAGCACCCCGCCCTGAACAGCAGAGCCCAAGGTCTGGGCAACACGAACTGCACCAAAAGCGCCTTGAGCACCCTTACCACCGTAGCCACGAGAGATCTGCGATCCTACAGCGGACAGTGCAATCAGCTGATTACGATCCATACCGGTGACGGCTTCAGCCGAACGTACCTCTGCAGCGAAGCTATGTTGCTGACCTGTCTGATGAATACCGACCTGTTGTGCACTGCGGACGAACTGCAGTGCGTCGGTCAGGGTTCCTCCGAGCTCCTTCTGCACACCCTTGAGTGTGTCGAGCATACGGCGGAAGGATTGCGTGAACGTTTGGACGTCGCGCACAGCAGTGAACATGCCGGCATCAGCGCCTCCGCCGATCAAGGAGTTGAGCTCTCCTCCTGTTGTGAACGGATTGCGCCTGAGCTCTCCACCCACCACCCCGCCGATCTGCCCCATCTGACCTTGACCAAAACCGCGGCCGAAGTTCCCTTGACCTCCCATGAACTGGAAGTTGTTGCGCAACGTCGAGTTCAGTGCCGCCTGCTGCTCCATACCGCCCGTGAAGGCTCCACCATAGGCGCCTGCCGCTGTAGTAGCGGCAAAAAATGGGAGCGCGGCCGCGCCTGCAGCAAGACCACCAGCTGCTAGCCCACCCATGCCTCCGCCAGCCATCGAGAAGCCAGCCCTGCCTGCCGTCAAAGCCGCACTGAATGGATCCAGCGGCATACCGGTGAGACCTCCGGCAATGGCAAGACCAGCACCGCCAACACCAACCATGCCCCGTCCGAAGCTACCGGCTCGCGCCGCGAGCTGCTCACCGTAGATTCCACCAGCACCATACTGCGCCGCAGTCAGGCCGTTGAACTGCGGCATCGGCGGAAACATCATCGGATTGATTGACTGGGAATAGGCGGCCTGACCAGTGAACATGTTCATCTGGCCGGCTACCGCTTGGCTGATCATGCCCGACGTGTAAACCACGAGCGGTAGCATACAGCAGACTACGGCTGCCGCATAACACAGGCAAAAAACCGGTACCCATCCACCCGGCCGAGTACCAGGTGGATGGGCCGGCGGGCACGTGAATCTGACAACGACAGGAACAATAGAAGGAGGTCCACGACACAGACACACGCACCCTACATAGGCTTATAGGGTGATCGTCCGTTCTATTGCTGCGGCAATGGACCTTGTTCCTGGCGTTGAAGCCGGAAGGACTGGTGCCCCAAGGAGATGCGAGCGATCTCGTCGGCCAGTGGTCTCAAGCTTGCGATGTCGGCAAGAGACCAGATCCCCTGGTTGTCTTTCAAGCGACTCAACTGCACACCAATGGACCTGTCTGCTTGGTCCGATGAGACAAACATGGTCGCGGTCACGTTGCCGTACCGAACGACATGAACCGGTACAGCGACCGGCTCTTGTGGCTTCGGCTGTTCCACCGGCTCCACAGGCTGAGTCACTGGAACTTCCTTCGCGCGCGACTGCCGCACCTTCTTGTTCTTTTTTGCCATACGATCTCCTCTTACTCAGAACCCTTGCCGGTCTTCACCTTATGAGAGCTCATCTTCTCGAGCTTCTTGAACGCGGCGTCGAGGTGAGCAGACACAATCTGGGTGCAGACTGAGCACAGGTTTTGGAAGCTGCCGTATTTCTTGCCGTTCAAGCTCACGACGACAGCCGGTTCCTGTACCTGCCCGATCTTCTGAGCCATACGGGTGGCTTCTTCGAGATTGATTTCCACGCGGTCGACGCGCGGGCATCGAGAGCACTGCATGTTCAATGTGATCGACGTACCACTCATGGCTTCCTCTTTTTCTTTGCCGGTTTGAGTCTGCGGCGACATCTCCAACACATACGCCCGTCAGCTCTGCCTGGGATGTGACTTCTGAGTCCTGTGCGTACGCGCTGGTCACACTGAATCACGCAGCACTTTACGATGCTCATTGCTTGCTGGCGAGGTAAAGCACGTAGCTCTTCACGATCGCTTTCTCCGCATGTATCAACGGAGTACCAGCCCCACCACGACTACGTTGCTGTCCGATGAACCACTTCTCGAACTCCACGAGCTCGCCATCGAGCATCTTGTCCATGACCTCGGGCGGCACCGTATCAGGGTGTGGCTCGACTTTGACTACCACTGACAGCTTTGGGATCTCCATCGGTCTTCTCCTTGCGCTTTGGTGCCGCAGGTGTTGCTACCACGGCTTTCTCCTCGATCTTTTCTGGTACTGGTTCCTCGGGTACCTTCGCCTCCTTCACTCCGGTCTCCTGGACTTCAGGTGTTGGGGCTTCCGCTACCTTCGGGGTCTTGGTCGGGAGATCTACTTCGTAGGCCTCCAGCTCAGCGAGCTCTGTACGGTACCCATCAACCAGCATGACCATGTCGATCATCGCCGCGTTGATGTGGTCTTCCGACACCCTACCTTCCACGCCGGTGAAGTGCCCATCAGGCGGCATAGCCCCATCACCTACGGACAGGTACTGGACCTGTACGTGAAGGCTGAGAGCCTCGAACACCGCGATCTTGGCACGCAGCTCGCTGACCTTTGCTGAGATCTCTCGAATGGTAGCCATTAGGATTGCAAGAAGGCTCTGATGCGGCCTTGCAGCTCTGCTCCGTTAGAGGTGTCTTTGATGATGTTCTTCAGCGGGTAGATCACCCACCGACGCTTATGACGGACCCCGTCCATCAGTTCGCCGCCCTTGTCTCGCTCCTGCTCAATGAGAGTGGCTTGTTGTAGATCACCAGGCATCGTACCGATTCGAATGTCGGCGTTGCAACTGAGATCCCTGAACAGAGTGGTCAACAGCACTGCCCAGTATTGATTCGTGAGCTTGGCAAAAACTTGCCCAGCAAGTTTCTTCGGGTGGTGAGAGGACTTGCACCTCTCACACACCGCAATGTTCCTGCTGATCAAAGCGTACGAGATCGGTGCGCGGCATCGACGATAACCACCGTTCTTCGCGTCCAACTTTGCAGGGCAGAAGTAGACAGACTCATCACCGCCGCCATTCGCGAAACCACCGTTGGTCCAAGCAGTGACAAGGCCCGAGAACGGCTTGTGTATGCTGCGTGCAGAAAACGCCACCTCCAACTTGTACCGCGCCTTCATCTCGTCGAAGCTGGAATCAAGCTCACGTAGCGTTCGCGTGATGCTCTCATCCAGATCCGGATCCACGAGCTTACGACCAAGCTCGGCCATGTCGTAAATGTCCTCAGGGACCGAAGAACGCCCTTCCGCGTCCACCATGCCTGGATTCTGTTTCATTGTGCTGGACCCGTCGGCACAAGAAGTGACAAAGCCTGCGCCACTTCGTTCTCGGTTCGAACGCCCTTGAACCTGCCGGTGGCGGCATCTGCAGGCTGGTTGCTACGACCAATCAGCGGCATTGACGTTACCTCCACGCTGCCAGCCATGGCACGGTGAATCGCTTGCTCCAACGCCTGCACAGCATCAGGCACATTGACCGTAAGAATGAACCGCCAGAGGTACCGAGGAATACCATCCGCGAGGAAGAAGACCTTGCTCACGTCAACCTTCCACTCCTGACCCTCGGCCGCGGACAACAGTTCGATCAACGCCCTGTTCCAGACATCTCTCTGTACATCGCTGCTCGGCGCGCGAACCATGAGCGTGGTGTGGTCCCTTCCGTCACCGCGTTTGATGACCTTCACAAGACCGATACCGGCCCTATTCATCGTAGCTACAAGTGCCATCTCAGTCTCCTAGATCGATGATGATTCCCACTGCCGTGTCGTACAGCATCCCGCTCTTGCTGCCGACCACGACGATCTTGTCTGGAAAGTGATCGTTGTTGGCGTACACCGCGCGCATACCGAGTGCATGAGTGCTAACGATACTGGGATCCCCGAAACCCAAGTATCCAGCCAATGTATCGGCATTGGGCGCCATAATCGCAGCAGGCCTCAAACCACGGGCCGAGAGAAGTGCGCAGGCCTGGACAAGATCCAGCAGCGGATGCCCGTACGACACCGTCAACTCCTCCGGCTCGAACATGCTGATGAGAACGTCAAAGTCGATCAACGACAAATCAGTCTCCAGATCCACTACTGGAGACCTATCATCCGGGTCCATCATCCGCTCGACGGTAATGTCCCGCTCCGTAAGTTTGATCTGTTTCACGTAGCTCGTTGTCAATGCACGCTGAAGCAACGCCAAGGTTTCATCCGGTGTCGGCGGCAACGGGAACTGCTGCACTCGCTTCTCGTAGGTCACTTGGTCTCGTCTCCTTCCAAGAAGGTGCGATAGAAGTCCACGGCGTCATTCAAGACACCGCTCTGACCGTCACGATGATCGAGCGCCTTCTCCCGCACCCAATCATCCAGGTGCGGGTATAGCCGTACCGTGGTCGGCTTGGTCTTCTTCAGCTCTGCACCAGTCTTGGGCACCTGGAGAGAATACAGAGAATACACTCGGTGTCAACGACTACTCGGGGACGTGGCTGAGAGCCTCGAGTACCGGCTTGAGGTTGAAGCCAGGGAACCGAGCAGAGATCCTGGAGATGACGTAGTCATGCAGACCATCAAGGTCGTCTGGCGTGACGCCGTTCATAACGATCGCATCCTTCATCGAAGTCTCTGTTTCTCGAACCAAACTTGGAGCTGACGCCAACCAGTACGGCAGCCACGTCCATCGTATCTCCAGCCGACCTTCATTGATCCGTACGATGCGCATTATCCCTCCGGCAGCACATACACAGTACCGCCACCTGTCACTGCCAAAGAGCATGACCAGGCGTTGTTTGCTGTGCACCCATATAACACCGACTCCGATACTACCAGTTCAGTAACACCCGATGATTCTAGTCCGATGTTCTGCTCTATCGGCCCAAAGTCATCTGCCGTACCGACTGTGTACAACAACGGCTCCGCAGCCACGATCCCGACAAACAAAGCGCCCGCATGTCCAAGTGCCGCATCCAGAACACCAGACTCAAACACACCAAGACTAGTGAGAGCTTCCTCGTCAAAAATGAGACCTGCAGACGACGTCCACATCGCGTGGTACGGGATTTCATCCACCCCGACTCCGGCACCCGTGAGTACGTAAGTGCTATTCACAAACGATACGTCTGTGATCAAAGCCGTGGTACCTGCTATGTTGATCGTGCACTCCGTCCATGTTTGCCCGTTGTCTGTGCTCCTAAACAAACGGTGCTCAAATGCCTCATTTCGAAACAACGCGTAGTGGGCAGAGTTTAGGTACCTGAACCGTACCAATGCGAACTCACCTGAATCCAACGGGGCCGTGGCTTGTGTATAAGACGCACCGCCATTCGTGCTTCTATAGCAATCGTACCCAGTACCTGCCATCAGTACTAGGTTAGCCCCACTCCCGAACACCACTGATCCACCTGCACCCCAGTACACCGCGTTGGTCTCATCGAGCGGAACAGCAACCACTGATGAAAACGTATCACCACCGTTGGTGGATCTCGGTACAAACACAGCTGAAACGTCATTTAGACTACCTACCAGTGGTACGAGTACTGTGGACCCGCTGGCACCGACGTTACCGACCCCTACAATAGTTGACGTGTACGGGATCAGATCAGTCAGTACACGGACCAACCACCGATCATCTGGCATATGCCGGGCGATATAGTTTCCTTGTCTCCCAGCCCCTGCCGAAGGTCCGACTACCATTGACGTAAAACCATCGATCCCAGCTGCTGTTTCGATCGCCGAATCATTCCACGTACCGGGAGCGGAAAGCCAGACCCCCTGCTCATTGGTGAACACAACCACATCACCATCACCCACGCTCAAGTACTGCGGTGATGATCCTGTGAGGTTTTCTACGGTACGTCGTACGTAAAACTCGGTCAGGCCTCCGTTAGCCACAACCCAAGACACAGTGATCTCTTCGTAGTTTGAGTTAGAGATCAAAATCCTACCATCCAAAAGCTCAACTACTCTTCTGGGATGCCAGACAGCGCCTTCAATCGTAGCCGGAAGAAGTGTGAACGATCCCCAAGCCGTACCGTTCCATCGGTAGTACCCACTACGACCGTCGATAGTTCGAGTCGCAAACACCACGGGATCCCCACCGAGATAGGCGAAGCAATCGAACTCGTACCCCTGAGAAGGAACCCCAAGCGCTGTTTCATCCCAGGATTCCCCGTCAACTGATCTAGCTACACGAAGCTTAGTAGTCGAATGTCCTTCGTGGTATGAATGATAGATCACACCGCCCATAACCTGGACATCCAGAAACGGGTCCACACCCAATGTGTCGGGCATGATCTTCTCTTCCATCAACCCGCTCGTGGTGACCTCAGACCATGTACCTACTGCTCCCGTAGCACTCTTGCCTGCGACGAATCCGTCTGGGGTAAACAACAAGAAAAAACCATCCGCATACACCACACGCGTAAAGTTCTGAGAGATCGTCGGGAAAACCACAACCTCTACGAAGGTATCACCTCCGTCTACCGATCTGTAAAGTGAACTGTCTGATCGGATAGCTACAACAACGCCACCAGCACCGAACGCGATGTCTCGGCATGCGTCTAGATCAGTGGTTACCTCTGATCCGTCTGCGTACGATCTCCTGTACGTGTTGGCTACATCGAATCTGGACACAACCCAGAACACGTCACCAGCCGGCTCATTGATAATGTTGGTCGCCCATTGTGAGTGATCCGGAAGTGCCGTAGCTCCAGCCGTTCTAATCTGATCAACACTATACAGCTCCATCAATGCAGGCACTCCGGCTTCCACCGTGACACCACCTCCGCCACCCCCGCCAGCTCCATCAACACCGACAACCGTCACGATCTCCCATTCGAGGTCGCCATGCTCCACTGTCACAACAAAAGGCCCCTCTACGGTGTACGGCCACGGCACCGACAGAAGAGTACGTGCCTGAACTGCGCCAGGGGATCCAGCATTGACGATGGCATTGTCAGCAGAAACAGCCACAGGCTCTGCGTCCACCAGCGTGGGGATGATCAGAACGAAGGTATCTTCCCCACCTACAGGCCCAGTGATCCTGACTCTGTAATCCGCCACGGGACCAATGTCGGAGGCAATGATGTACAGCACAGAGCCATCGATGTAGCTGGCCAAGAAAGCTCCGCCGCCACGCTCGACACGGTGCCTGGATCTACCGCAGCTCCTACACATGACCGAGGTCTCGATAGCTTTGTACGACGCGTCATACGCGCCGTAGTCAGTAGCCCCGGCTTCAGCCTGCCCGTAGAAAGTACCTACCCCGGTGTCGCCTTTTCTGGCACCAACCGTACCGCGAAGGATCCACCTACGTACGGTTCTTTCGACGGCAGACTTGCGCTCAGAGAACTCGGTGTAACCACAGACGCAACGTCGTGTTCCAGCAGCCATGGCCAGAGACTACTACTTGTAGACCCTGTCGAGAATGGCACTCAAGATAGCGACGATTGACGTGATCAGAGAGACAATGATGCCGGCATTAGCCTTCCACCTCTCCGTGGACAGCCGTTTCTCTTCTCGATGCGTCTCGTGCTCAAGACGAAAGCTTCCCGTGATCTCTTTGCCGGCGGCTTCAAGAACGGCCACACGCTCTGACAGCATACGCAGCTTCTCTAGCGTGTGCTCCAGAGATGTGATGCGTGATGCGTCATTGTCCTTCATGACCTTGAGCGCAGCGAAGCCAGTCCTCATCTCTGTGTCGAGCTTGTGGATCTTATCCCGAAGTCGGCTCATCTCCTCAGACATCGACACCCTCCGCGGCGTTCCCCTGAATGATCGAGAGTAACACCTCATCCGGGTTTGACGGTCTCGGTTCGCCACGAGAGGCATCAGTCACGGCGCGCAATGCACGCTCGGAGATCTTGATGGTGTTACGTGTGTGTATCTTGTCATCCATGTGCAACAAAGAGCGCAGCTCCTGGATCGTAGTGTAGTAGCCGCTGTCGGCGAGGATCTGCTCAACGCTCTCGGACGCAGATGGGTGGTTGCGTTGGATGAACAAGCGCACGCTGGCTACGATAGTTTCGATGCGGTTGATGTGTTCTACCAGCAGTCCGTTCACAGAAGGAGGTGGATCGGACTTCAACGTCTTTTCGTCGACAGTCAATCGTTCGATCGATTTCTGCATCAGCTGCTTGGAAAGCAGCTCGCGACGCGAGCGCTCAAGACCGTACAACACCTCACGCTCCAGCATGTCAGTTGTCAGATCATTGGTCTTGACGATGAAGTTGTCGGCGCCGGCTTCCATCGCCTTGGTCGCGACGTTGAGGTCCTCCTGCCCGCTGAGAACTATGATCGGTGTGTTCGGTGCCTCTCTTTTCACAGCGACCAATGTGTCGATGCCGTGACAGTCACCCAAAGAAAGATCAAGGAAGATGATGTCGTAACGCCGATTCCTCAGCGCCATCAACGCCGTACTGAGCCACTCAGCTTTGTCGACCGCGAAACGGCATCGCTGAGCCAAACCAAGCACTCGCTCAAACTTGCGGACATCCCCGTGGTTATCCTCAACAAGCAGCAGGTTGACCGGAATCATCATACAGACGGCACCCTGCCGAGCACGAACCAGAAGTTCTCGATTGTGTCGATCAATAACGACAACCGCTCCGGTGTGTTTGGCTTCACGAGGTAGGCATTCGCTTTGTGTTTGTAGCAGACGTTGACGTCAACGATCGCTTCGGAGCCTGTGAGTACCACAATGGGAATGGTGCACAGCTTATCGTCAAACTTCACGGTCTCGAGAACGGTATACCCATCAACCTTAGGTAGATTCAAGTCGAGGAGTACGAGATCTGGTCTTTGGGCGGTCCCGTAGGGTTCCGCTTGATGCAAGAACAACAACGCCTCGGCTCCGTCCGGAACTACGTACAGGTGGTGCGGGGTCTTCAAGCGCTGCAGAGCTCTCCGCATCGCGCGCACGTCCGGTGGATGGTCCTCGACTAGTAGGATGTTCACCTGGCGTTTCATCGTTAGTCCGATCCGGTTTCGGGATGACGAAATGTACCGTGGCACCGTGTCCTAGATTCGACACCAGCCAAATCTTCCCACGGTGAAGCTCAATGACCTTGCGACAGATGGCAAGCCCGATTCCCGTACCTGGCCTGGATCTCTCGATGCGTTTGAACACCGCGAATACCAGCTCGGCATACTGCGGGTCCAGCCCAATACCGTTGTCACTCACAGTGAAGTGCCAGCTGATGTCGTCCTCTTCGCATCCGATGGTGACGTCAGGATCGGAGCCGTTGTGGAACTTGATGCTGTTGCTGACAAGATTCTGCACCAGCAGCACGAACATCATGGGATCTACGTAAACGAGAGGTAGATTGCCGGACACGGTAACGGTCGCTCGGCTCTCCGCAATCCGAAACTCTAGGTTCAACAGCGCTTGCGAGATCAAGTCAGAAGACTCTACCCACTTGCTTTTCTGATCACGACCTACCCGGCTGAGTTGCAAAAGGTCTGACACCAGCCTGCGGCAGTTCTCCGCACCGTCCTTGATGTACCCAATGAACTCGCGCCCCTCTTCCGGTAACAACGAACCAAAGTCGTCCGAGAGGAACCCCGCATAGTTGGCGATGGTACGAAGCGGCTCCTGTAGGTCATGACTGGCGGCGTATGCAAAGCGCTCGGCCTCTTCCTTGCTGTTACGAAGATCAATCACGTACTGACCGATCTCGTTCTCGATTGTCCTGGTCTCAGTTCGGTCCTTGGCGACGCCGTAGTATCGGTCTCCGCTCTTGCGGAAGGACCACTGGAACCACACCACCTCGGCTGACTTGGACAAAAAACGAACGTCTGTACCCGGTGCAAGAGCTGCGATGTCCCGCATCAGCTCGACATCATCCACATGGACAACGCTGAGCAAAGAGCGGGACAGCAGCTCGTGCTTTGAATAGCCAAGAAGCCGGCACATTGTGGAGTTGACCTCCGCAATCATGCCGGCTTCCACAACGCACATCGCGTCGAAGCTCATGTCGAAGAACTCACGATACGACGTCATGCGGCCTCGTCACGTAGGCTACACCGCACGACTGTACAGAGGAACCCCTTCTTCACCCAGATTCAGGTGGTGGGTCGGTTTCTGCTTGACGCAGAGTGTGAGCCGGATGCATTGGAACCACTTTCGCGCCGTCCGACTCTTTGCCCAGCAGCTCACTATCGGCGTTACGCTTTGCACGTTCGTAGCTCGACAGGCCTGTCACGTTCGCCGCCACCAGATGAACCATGCGCGCCGATTCGATGTCAGACGAGTGCTTGGCAAGCCTGGCTTGTGTGTCGCTGTTGATTCGCGTCGTCTCGACGTGAACTTCTGCACGCCGAAACTGAACGTCGCGCCACATCGACCCAATGACCAGCAGCACCAAAGCTACTGCAAGCACGGCAAGAACGATCGCAACAAACATCAAATGCTGATTCACAGGAATCGCTCCTCGTCTTCTGGGTCATACACCACAAGCACGTCAGTCCAGTTCAGTCGGATCAGACCGTCCTCGATGCGTTCTTGCATCTGCTCGTTCGACGCCTGGTTGGCCAAGAATCTGACAAACAGAATACGGTCGCCGACCTTGATCCCCGGGATAGGCAACTCGACTGCGACTTCGTCGCTGCGCAAGCGACCGACAGCTACGACAGTGCCCTTGTTGTTGACGTGTTCCATCGCATCGGCTGCAAAGTGGATGAGCCCCGATGCTGACTTCTTCGGCGGCTCATCCACTTTCACCAACAGACCCGGACCAAGAACTCTGATCTTGCTGCCGTCAGGGGCTGTGTATACGTCGCTCATGCTTTCACCAACTCAGCAGGGTCGACGTACTCTTCGCTTCCGTCAGGCCACTTGACCTTGAGCTTGTCGTCGACCTGATCGACAACACTGCCGAAGCGCTCGGTGCCGGCGACCTTGGTCCCTTGCTTGTGAACCTTGTCGCCCGGAAAGAAACTGTTGCCGTGTTTGTCCATCGCCATGATCAGCCTCCGATGTCGAGATTGGCCAACGACTCCGGAACGTCGGATTCACCGACCTCTTTACCAGAGGCGATGTACGCCCGGATACCAGCCTTGATGTGCTTGCTTGGGATGCGCAACGAGTTGATGTTCTCACCGTCAAGCAGTGAGTAGACGCCGACGCCGTTGTCTTCAGTGTCCTTCCCCATCACGAGGAAGATTCCGACATGCTCTGCGCCGTCGGCGTTGGTGTAACGTGCGGCGACGACGCGCACATCCGTGACGGACTTGACCGAGTTGACCTTGTCCGAAAAAACTGGAGCTGGTTTCGTTGTCGTGCTTGCCATATTGATCTCCTTAGCTTTGCCTAACGAGGAAATCCCGGTAGGTTTTGGTTCCATCCATGATGCTCTGCAAAGTTGCCTTACTGAGCATTCTAGATCCTGTACCGAAGTCGACCGTCACCTTCGAAGGCTTGTGATCGACGATCGCGCCGCAGATAAAGGATACTAAGCCCTCTCTGTCGACCGTGCCAGTAGGTGTAGGCACCTTGTCGGTGCCCACGACCGCCTCCTGAATCAAGTACTTACGACCTTCCGTACGGTCGATCACGTACCGAACGATGAGCTCAACCCTGGGAGAATCCACCTTCATCGCCTCCATCGAGCTTCGGTCCATCGGATTCCCGACGCACCATCTCCACCCCACCTGTCTGCAAGACCCCTCCTCCAGGTCGTTGCGATGCCTGCTGATTTGGCTGCCGCGGGACTATCGGATTACCAGCACTGTCCGCAGCCACCGTACGGCCCCTCGGGGACGACCTAGCCCTGTCCTGCAGACTGGCCCTTCTGGTAACTGTCGTGGCAGCCGGGCTCGCGCGTTTGGACAGCATACTGTCCACCTGCGCAATACGACGCTGAGCCTCGGTGAGAGGTTTTGGCGGTGCCGGAGCCGGCTGAGGTAGCTCCGGCACTGACTCTTCCACGGTGATACCGGCGAACTGAGACGGGGGCTTCACCGGCATTTCGTCTTCAGGAACGAAGTCTCCACCAAAGCTGAGATCCTCGTTCTGGAGCTGTTCCTGCTCACTGTGCTCATGCTCATCCATGGCAAGGAGGTCATCCGCAGGATCTTCCGGTTCCGACACCGTTTCCGGTTCATCCCGCACAACGATCCTCGGCTTGGTAGAAACTACTGCGACAGCGGTAAAATCACCGCTTACAGCACCGTGATCAACTCCAACATGCATAGGCACGACGGGCCTTGCGATCTCACGAGCCTCTCGGTACGCAGCATCACGGATTACCTCCTGAGCTTCCTCCTCCGTCACCTGGAACAGAAAAGTGCGGCCAACCAGCTCAACGACGAGGAAATCGACATGCTCGTGCGTCTTGGGGTCCCACTCCCTTCTGACTGAAACTAGATCGACCATGATCTTCATAGCTTGTCTCCTCGTGCTGCTGCTGCGATGTGTGCGTCGCGTTGTGCATCAGCTTCCGCTTTCTTGCGAACAACAAACAGCGCCTGTGTCGTCGCCGCCTGCTTTTTCATGTGACCGAGGATCAGGCATTGCAGATCACCCTGCACAACTTCGCCTTCTTCGGTCTCCCCTTGTGTGTTGTATGCAACGCAATCCGGGCCGCAAAGCCTGGTCCCATCGGCCCAGCACAGCGTACCAGGACCGACGTCCATCTCAGGAGGGCGCTCAATGAATGGGGTGCCGCTGTGCGGTGCCTCTTTCGTACGCAACTCCTTCTCAAGCTCGTCCAGCTCTTCGTCTCTGGGTTTTGGCATTACTGGCTCCCCTTAGCTGCATGTTTGATCTCGATCCTCTTCAATAGATCTACCGACACAACACCACGCAGTACAACGGCGCGACCCTTGTCGATAACTCCGGATGCGATGAATCTGATTCGACCTCCAGTGAAGGTCATGGCTTTCCACTTGGCGTCACCAACCAACAAGGAGACACGCTCAACACGACCCCTCGTTTTCATGCTTCCTCCTCAGCCCACTCTGCTCCGACAAGGTAGGCGCGAACTCCGCGGGGAGTTTGTTGAGGCGCCGAAATGTCATCGAAACCGTGAGCCTTGCGCTGATGCACCAAGAGACGTCGGTTATTGCCCTGATCACAGACTTTGCGTCAGCTTTCGGGTAAACCCTGATCCACCACTCAGAAACATCGAGCCCGCCCACTCTCATGTAGTACTCGAAGGTACGCTTGATCGAGTCCATCATGTGCGCTTCATCGAGATCGTGAAAGTCGCAACTTTTGACTGCCGCAACAAACTCATCCTCTGTGACCAGCGCAGCAAGCCTCGCTAACGCATCCCACTCACTTGGAGACAACGCCCCGGCTTCTGCTATGTGAGCGATCGACTCAAGTCCTACCTTGATCTGAATGTGGGGGTCACTCATCGGCGGCTTCTTCAAGCGCGGAATGCATCTTGATCCCGAACGCCTTGTTGACGGTCTTGTTCGCTACTGCCGCAGTAGTGAAGGCCGCGGAGACAGCCGCCTCAAACACAGCACGCATGACCTGGTCCTTCGCTTCCTGGACCATCTCGTTGTACTCAACAAGACGCTCGGTACTCACATGCTCGTCGGGCTCAGTCTTAGCCGCCGGCAGCAGGCCTACGAACTCCAGGCCTTGCACAAGTGGACCAGCAGCATGCCGAGATATGAGGACCAGCAGAAAGTTGCCTACCTTCTCAAGACCCCAGAACTGCGACAACGTCGCTGCGGCAACCGTCTCATTAGCCAAGCCGTGCCAACCACACACCGGGCACGATGCCTTCTGATCATTGGACGTACCATCCGCAGAAACCACCAGCATCACTTCTTCGAAAGCCAACTCGATGTTGGTGCACTTCGGGCATACCTGTTTGACGTCAGCCATTGCTCACCTCGATCGGTTCGATCTTCTTGATCTCTTTGAAACGAATGACACCGACGGCGCCAACGCCAATGGTCTCCTCTGCTTCAGTACCGTCAGCCATGAGGCCCTTCACGAGGAATGACTTGGTTGTGTTGTTCGCGACACGCTGGCCTGCAGCCTCGTCACTGATGTTGGGATTCCCAGGAAGAGGCCGTCCGTGAGCGTCTACTCGACGCAGGTAATGACCGAGCTGCTCTTCTGGTGTCAGCTTACGTGTCATCTGGCGCATCGGCAGCATCTTGGCAGCTTTGCCGATGGCCTTCGCCAGGTAGTAGCGGTACTGCTTGACGTCACCGCGATAAGCGGCCTCCACTGCCCGTCTAGCTGATTCCATCTTGCTGGGATCAGAGGTGAACCATGCGAAGTTGTAACGATCGAAGGTGAGCTCAGGATTGAGCCGTCTCTTGAAACGGGCCATGTGATCTCCTCAGTTGTCGAGCCGAAGTCTGTTGTGAGCGATGAAGGCGTACGCCAGTATCCGTGACCGGTGCCTGGTGGACAACTTCATGCCGTTCGAAAACGTCACGTCTAACACGAGATCACCGTCTCTGTCCCTAGCCATGATTTTCGACTGTACCAACGCACACGGCACCGAATGAAAAGTACCGAGAACCCCTTGCTTCGGGGGCCTGTAGTGCACACACCAGGTCACACCGGTCTCGTTCTTCAACCACTCCGAGAGCCTCTCCTCTGATTCCTTGGTGCTAGACAACCCGGTACGTACGCGAATGATCTCTCGCGTACGTACCGTGGCGTACCTACGATCAACTGAGTGCTTCTCGTCGCTCATGTCAGTTGTAGGCCCTGAGCCTCTCCTCCGCGACCAGCGTCATGGCTGTGATACGAGACGTATGATCACCACGCACAGAGGAACCGTCGTCAAAAGTCGCGATGATGTGCCAGATCGCTGTGCGTTGATCCTTGACACCGGTAACAGATGCAGAAGCCAAAGCATGCGGTAACACCTGCACGACAATGTTCCCATCAGTACTGAACAACGAGACGCTCCAGCGAATCCCTGTCTTCTCTCGCAGCCAATCTACCTGGAACCGAGTGAGCTCGTGCAATGTGGACGGATTCACCGGTCCGAGTTTGTGGGCATGCTCGAGCGTGGCAGTGTTGAACAGCTCGTCGATGTCGTCGGGAATCACGGTTTCCGTCGCCTTGTCAGTTTTCCGACGCATCCCGCGCTGATTCCTCTGCCCTGGTAACAAGATCCACCTCTTTCGAGAGGCGCAGCAGCGCCTCCAGTTGATTGGCACCCACGGCTTCTAACCCGCTATGGGAGGCGTCTCTGACTTCCATGTCGAAAGGCCCGACAGTCCACTCGACTTCGTGTCCATCCAGATTGCACGGCATGACTCTGACACGGATATGAACGACCGACGGATCCAACCGATACTTCGTACGAGTGAGGTGAGCCCAGCATGGAACACCTGTGTGGATCGCCATCCACTTCTCGACTTCGTCACTGGTCGGAGTTGGTGTCGTTTCAATGTACCGACGCAACCTTGCTTCGACGTCCTCTAGATCGTAGCGCTCATCCTTCTCTTGAAGAGCTCCGAACTTCCCTTCTGTGCACACGATCTCTACTGACGTGTTCATCAGTACACCTTGGGTGCAGGTACAGATACAGTGCGTGACTCGTAGATCTGCACATCACCGACAACCGCCTTGAGTGTGATTGTTGTCGGAACACCGTCCTTGAGTACGTGCACGACCAGGTCTTGCCCTGGTGACAACATGATGTCCTTCACGTAGCAGCAGCCTGCTTCATTGAAGGAGTACGACCAGGCTTCTGGAAGACGCCCAGCCTTCCGCTCTGCCTCCGCATCCGCCAAGCGTTTACGGCGATCCTGTTCTGCTTGCCTCGCTCTGCGGTCACGCTCTTGCTCATCGGGATCGTTCATGTCCAACTTGGACTGAATCACCTCAGGGCGTTTTGGATCAATGCCTTCTGCATTCTTCGCCCGCTCATCTGGATGTGACATTCGCAGATTCTCCTTCTTGATCTTTCAGTGAAAGTTGCTTCTCGGTACCAAGCACAGGAAGACGACGCTTGGCTTGATTGGAACCTGCACCATGTACCGAGAACCCAATGGTATATCCCAGGTCACGCAGCCGTGTCTCACGGTCCAGGCACAACCTGCACTCCGCGCAGGTGGCACCTCTCGTTTCTGCGGGACATGGTAGTACCTTGTGGCCGCCAACATCGAACACAGTAGTACCCGGGAACTCGCGCACAGTAATGGCAGCGACGTATCCCCTAGAGCGTGCTTCGGTGATCTCTTCTGTCGCCTCCACAGAGGCTAATACGAAGATGTGCTCTCCGAAGTCATCGCGATGAATCGTACGCCAGTTGTGTGTGTAACTCCACACACTGCCGCCGCCACGATTTTTGTAGCGTCCACATGCTGCACCAAGTTTCCGTGCAGATTCGGCGTTAGGCGTATCACCACCGACGTGAAGGCGCAGATCTCTGCCCCCTTTTGCCCCATCGCGCGGCATAGGATCTCTGGACCATGCCGCATCTAACGCACGTACCTCCTGGTCGATAACCTCAGACGGGGTCATCGTTTTGGCTTGATCGTCCAGCCTGTTCATCAAGCTCTGTGTAAAACCTGACTGAACAAAGCAGCCACTATCGCGGAAGACGCACGCTTCGGGGCATGTGCCCCTGATCGAAACGTAAGTAGATGACACGTAAGGCGGCTGCGGTGTCGGACGCAGCTGTCCCTTCGCGTCCGGTTCATAGGTCAAGAGGCTGAACTTACGGTTAGCCGACTTGGCTTGAAACGAAACAGCAGCGAACTTGGCACGGGGCATGTGACCTCCAAATGTTGCGGGCAGCCACACCGCCCAGTGCTCATAGCCCTTAGTCCTGCGTTTTGATCTTTAGCTTCTTCCTAACCTTCGCGCGTTGCGCATTCTCTTCCTCGATGATCTCGTCCATAAGACTCACGTCAACAAGCTCCTTGATCTCGTCTTCAATGAGCCTGACCAGCTCCCTTGGAGGTAGTGCATCCACCTCCCATGACGAATCACCGAACTTGTCGACGTACTTGCCAGCACGAGAATCCGTCAACTTGGCTGGGTTCGGCGGAGGATCGTACTCCTCGACCTGGTCCATATTCAGCGCGATCTTCTGGACACGAAGCGACACACCGAAGGTGTTGAGGCGGTCTTCCACGTCGCGAACCATGTCCTCGCCACTGGGATCGAGGTCACCAAGGTACAAGATAACAGCGTCTTGATCCGGATGCTGAAGGAAGCGTTGTGCGGACTCATACATCGCGCTCTGCGAGCTGTAGCCCTTGTTGGCCATCAGTGTGATGTGGTTTCGGTACGCGACCGGCTCAAGCACACCAGCCAGAGCTTCCTTCTCCACCCAGAGCTCGACGTAGTTGTCCTGTCCTTTCCACCGGGGTAACCGGAACTGTGTGATCGCTGCGTCGACCAGCTCCTCGATGCTGTCCCACTCACTAGGTACATCAGGCACCCTGCCGCGATCCTCAATCGCTCTCCAATCCACATAGCCAGCCAACCTCGCGTCCGAGATCAGCCGACCAAGGTTCTTGTAGGACCTGATGTGGTTGACCATGCCGTGATGGGAGACGAACTGGTAGTAGAGTTGGCGCAACGTGAGACGCAGACCTGCCTTCAGGTAGTCGTTGATGATCGAGTTTGCGGTCTTGATGGTCTCTACCTGAGCCGGCTTGAACTTGTGCTCTACGTAAACTCTCTTCACCATATGATCTCCTCCTCCTACTTCAGGTAGTCCTCCTGATCTGCGTAGGATCCTAGTTCTTCTGCGTGCTCATCCCGCCACGCAAGCTGCCGCGGCGTGTACTTCTCGAAGTACTCGTCGTCGGTATCACCTTTCCGAAGCGACAGAAACCCCAAGAGATCCTGCACAGCACTGATGTCGTTCTTACGCATCTGCGGCACACTGAAGTCATCGCCCATGAACATCGGCACCTCGTCCGTGCCGTGCCAGTAGGCGTAGCCCAGCTTCGGTCTGTCGAAACCAATCAACTTGGGGCTCTTGTGCCTGGGCTCTACCCATTCGCCGGTATCCCAGATCAACACCCTCCCGCACGGCAGTGTGCAGTGATGCAATACGCTGCCGTCTTGTGTATCGGGAATCTTCAGTTCCATTTGAAAGCCACCTTCACGTCCCGATCTGCATGAGACTTGGTTGTTACAGAGAGCTTTGTCACTTCCAGCCGATCAACACGAGACGGAACCTGTACTACAGCACCTCCCCACGGAATCAGCGCACCAGTGCTTGTCTCTTCTTTTGGTTTACGTCGCATGGTCTCTAACCTTCTTGCACCACAAGCACATCACTGTGCCTGCTGGTTGTTCTTCCCCGTATCTCATGCATCGAGAAGACTGTGGGTTCGGTATCTCCAACAACTCACGCCTGAGATCTGAGCCAAGCCAATGCGGATTCTCGTCGCGCGCAGTGATACACAGCGGCGTGTTACCTTCATTGGTCCCTAGATGAACAGTGATCGCATCCATCTCCCAGTCCTGGACGAAGGTCTGCCCGTACCACTCGGGCGGCGAGCAGACCTCGTCCTCGTAGGGGATGGCTTCCTGAAGTTTCTTCACGACACCTTCTCGAACACCACACCTGCTTCTTGAAGCAGTTGTGTGCTGAGTTGAAAGTCAGGTTGCCAACGATCTGGTATCTCCACGTTTGGGACTACCACCTTGGAGATGCCGGCTTGTGCGATACCACGGGCACAGCGCGTGCACGGCGGCCACACGCAATACAACGTGCACCCCATGAGTGGAGTGCCGATGCGTGCGGCATTCATGATGGCGTTTTCTTCTGCGTGACACACCAGCATGTACTTCAGATCACGCAGCTCGTAGCGATCGACGTTGTCATCAACTCCGCGCGGAAACCCATTGAAGCCTGTCGAACGGATCTCCTTGTCAGGGCCTACGATGACACAACCGATCTGTGTCGAGGGGTCTTTGCTCCACTTCGCGATTTCTCTGGCAAGACCGATGAATCGATTGTGCCACTTGTTGTCATGCATTAGTACGACCTCTGTGCTGTGTACTTCAGTGAGCGTTGCGTTGCGATTCGCATGAACTCCCTTTCCCATTGTGATGGGTGCTGTGTGTCATGTGATCGCTGCAGATGACCAATGAGCACGACGAAAGCGCCGTAGAGCTCGAGCAACGCAGCTGACTTGCGCTTGAACTCCAAGCTCACCGTCTTGTTGTAGTAACCCCCAAGTACCGCAGCGAAGCTTAGTCCTTCAAACCCAACGTCGTAGAGCTCGTCCGGAATCAAACAGCCAGCCGCGCATTTGCAGCCATCGTACGACAGGTATGCCGGATCGAGCATTTGCTTCAGCGTAGTGTTCTTCTCTGTCGGTCGCCTCTCTGCACGACGTCCTTGACGACGCAGATGCGCAACCACGTGGTCGAACACGGCTTGTTCCGTTCGCGGAGGATCAAAACGCATTGTTGCTCCTTGTGACATTTCTCTTCACCGCTTCGAGGACATCATCCACCGACACCTCATGCCCATCCGCCATGGAAAGAAGTGCGGTGCGCGACACCCAAAGGAACCGGTCCTCTCCGACTCTGATCTCCACGCTGTAGAAGCCATCCTTGTTCTGTTCCATCTGGTGGCTCAGGTCGACGCCCGACACCTCCAGATTCTTTTGCACGACTCCGACAACACTGAGCAAGCCGTAGATGTCTACCAACGGCTGACCCTCTTTCACACCGAGGTCGTTCTCCAGCATGAACATCACGCAGCAAGCGGCGTGTGCCAGATGCGGCATACCGGTCTCTGGGTCGTTCTTCTCGCCCAGCCACCACGCCACCGTGTGACGGAACAACGCACCGAAGTAGCGCCAACGCCAGCCAACCACTCGCCGCCAGTTGTTGGGTTCGTACTTGCCAGCGCCGTAGCCCATGACCTTGGAGATCTCGTAGATCGCGCGCTGTGGAACTAAATCCAGCCGTGCTGGCTTCGGCAGTGTAGAGAACACCGCAGGCTTTTGCCGCAGTCGCCCTCCCAACAACCCAGCTACAATGGAAAGTAATCGCCACGGCATGCGATCCCACCGAGCCTTCTCCCCATCGAACTTCATTCCTGGTTGCACATCCACCTCCTAGGTAAGCTTCTGGCGTAGCCAGCGCGCCATCTTGATCAACTCATTCGGTGTGTCACCGTGGCCGTGATGCAAATCCCAAAACGCCAATACATCTTCCAACTGACGAAGAGCAGCAACAAGTGTCGGACGGTCCGGCCTCTTCTCCTCACCCACCGCTGTCGGCAAGTTACCTGTCACTTCGTAGACAGTCACAAGGCGCTTCGTCACTTCGCATTGACGTTTCCCACACTCTCGGAGCACACCGATCTTCACCAGATGATGGATAGTGGGCTGAAGAGAACGACCAAGCTTGCGGTCTCCGACCCCGCAGTGCAGGTCGTTCTCCCTCGCCGTCATCTGTCCATTGATGCAAAACGATTCGAACACCTGAAAGCTTTGATCAGCTAACAGACCCTCGTCTCGTATCTGTGCGTAGACCTTGGCCGAGGTCTCACGAACATTGTGAAACGGATGTTTCATCAGTTGCTGCCAACGAAGATGGCTTCACCAGGGATCATCTTCCGCAGCTGCTTCCAGCCGAAAAAGTTGCCACACCACTCATCCTTGCCCAGTGGAGTAGCCGCATGCTCCAGCGGACTCATGTGACCGCTGGCCTTCAGCTTGCTGTACAGGTCAGCATCAGCTGACACGTCACGGACACCTTCGTGCGTGAGGTAGCTGACACGTGCGCATCGAGCACAGCTGATTTTCGCGATGTCCTCGAGGCTGTACTCATCAGCAACAAGCTGCTCGTAGTCCGGGACAAGTGGAAGATGCCACCCACCCATTCCGATCTCTTGTGGACGGGACGCTCCGTACTCGTCGTGGATGACAGCTTCCACGAGGCTCTTCATCATGTAGGCGACCTTGGAGATCTCCGGTTGGGCATGACGATTGGCGCGGAGCTCGAAGAAGTTCCGCCACTCCGTCGCAGTGCAGATCACTGTCTGCCACATGAACGGCTCGAGCAGGCGATTGGTGATCTGCTTGTGGACACCGATGTCCAGCAGTTCTTGCGCGCTGTCGACTGCTTTGTCTCGAGCACGTAACCAAGCAGTAGTCGCGCGGTTGATCTCCGAAGGAGTGAGCTCGATGTCTGCCTGCATGCCCTTCTGATTCTTGCCCCAGTAGATTGGAACGAACGGGTCCGTCATCACACGTTCGATCATCTTCTCTACCGGGATGGCGCGACTTGATGCCGAGTTCCGCGAGAACATGCGATGTGTGTTGTACTCGGCAAGCACAATGCGCGGGAATGTCACCTGCATCGTGATCAGTCGGTTACGTTCGTAGATTGAATCTGCGTCGATCTTGGCTGCGTACATCAGGTCTCCTCCGCTGCTCGCACCAGTGACTCAAGATGAGCCGTGTCTTCCGCCAAGGCTCTGGCTCGATAGAGCTGCTTGCGCAGCTCTTCGTTAGCTTTCTCCGCCGCTTCTCGCAGTTGATCAGAAAGACGCAACGCTTCCATCGGTGTGCAGAAGTGGCGATCCAGCTTGCTCTTCGCTTTGCTGATGACTTCGAGAAGCACAAGGCTATCCACCGTCTTGGCTTCGATCGAGTCTGGAAACTCGATAGGCTTACTTTCACCGGCTATGACCATGGTGTCTCCTTACATGGAACCGTCGGGAAGACGGAATCATCTCTCGTTTGTCTAATCATCGCTGTACTGGCGCGATCGGCTTGGTTACGTAGCAGTCGTAGTCCATCCAACCATTCTCCTCCTGACATTCGGGGATTGAGTACCGCAGAACTTTTGTGGGCTGTGTCGGTCGACGCCAGCAATGGAGCTGGTCGTCGGTCTCACATGGGTAGACCCATTCCTCCGGAACTGGCAACGAAGGAATGGGCGGTACGGGAAGCACGAAGGGCTGTTCCTTGCATTCATGCTTGTGATGATGAACCTGGGTACAGCCGATCAATAGAACCAGCAGCAATAGTCGCATATCTCCTCCTGATAGCTCCGTTACACTTCTTCTGCGGCCTTTGCGAGAGCGTCGCCGACCTTGCGGATGTGTTCTCGCGCAACAGCCAGCGCCTTGGACTTCGAGTCCTTCAGGTTCTTGGCAGGGCCATCGCCATAGCGTTCACCACTATGGCTGTTGATCACGCTGTAGTTGTCTGGCCTGGCTACAAGCATGAGATCGCCGGCGTACATGTAGCAATGCAGAAACGGCCTTCCGGATACGGCACGCTCTTCACGCCACTTGTACTGCTCAGGCTTGTTTCTCATTGAGTGCTCGCTGCGCTTCAAGCATGTCGTCCTTCTCGATCTCAAGCTTCTTGAGATCGATCTCGAAGAACTCCGCGAGTAGGTCGGTAGTGCTGGTGAAGACACGCTGAAAGTCCAAGTCATCGCCTTCGCGCCTACACAAGGAGATGCCCTTCTCCGTATCCAACCAATCCACAAACTCGCCGATGGATTGGGACTTATCCCTCACTGCGTGCAGCTTGAGGTGCTCGGGGTATCGATCACTCATTGGGATTCGCCTTCTCTGCTGGCTCGGGAGTCATCATGAACCGAACGAGCTCGGGGTACTCGACACCATCCCGCTGCTCAGCGCAGATGTAGCCGTGGGCGTCAGGACGGATCCCACACAGCCCGTTGAGAACTCCGAGCAAACCGATCTGCCACCGAGACGCTTTGGTGCTTTGCTCTTTGAAATACTCGCCATCGAAGTACGAGATACTGGCCTGCAGTGTAGGGTGACGCATGGCCAAGTCTGGGCCAACCACGATCCCAAATGCGCACATCGTTTCGAGCAACTCCCGTACTCCGTAGTGTTTGTCCTTGTCCTCCTCGATCAGCTTGTTGAGCCTGTTGACGATCTCTTCTGCCAGTTCACGGTCTGTCATGTGTTCTCCGCGCTCAGTTCATCGGACATACGAAACGGTACGCCCCTTCCGCCTGTAATGAGCTCAAGTGTCTTGAGAGTTGAGATGTAAGTGGCGAAGGTCCCGCTTTCATGCCCGAGCCCTGCAGCCTGTCCCAGGCTCATTGCATCCATTGATCCCGGGTATTCCTGAGACAACGCCTTGAGCATTCGCGACGGGCCACCGCCGAGCTTGCCGATCCAGTAGTTCAGTAGCTCTTTGCCGGTCGGCAGTGGCTCGAATGGTCCCAACACCAGCAACCCATCTTTGGTGAGAACGCGAACCTTGGTTGAATCCTTGAACCCATCCACGATCCATCCATTGGTCTTGCCCTTAGAGATGTACGTGGCGAAGGTACCTGACTTGTGGCTGAGGCCTGTTCGCGCTCCGATTTGCCCATCAGTCAGTCCAGTCGGCCGAACCGCCAACGCGGTCATGATGCGGCGCAGCCCATCGTTACCGAGGGTTGAATGCGTTGCCGGCGGTACCCTCCCTATTTTGGTGTCCTCGGCGCTGTTCTGCAGTTGCTTCGGGCTCAACGGCAGACGTGTGACAGTAGTCACTGGCTGTACCACTCGTTGCTTGTTCTCCGAAGCACGCGCAGTCCACGTACTCACTGCCTTGTGGACATTGGATGAGGCTTTGCTCAGTACATCCGCCGACTGCGACAACTGCTTGGACATCTCCATCAAGCGATCGAGGTCTTTCTGGTTGATCACCGGGATCTCGACCGTTATCGGTTCAGCCTCGACCGGCTTCTGTGCACGCAGCTTCTTCAACTCACGCTCGAGCTCAACGACCTTGGCTCGTAACGCCTTGGGGTCGTCCAGCTTCGCGCGTTCAATAGCCTCCGTCATCTTCAGCTTGATGGCAGTGAGATCGGCAGTGGCGAGCATCTTCGGTTCCCGCTTCCGCTGACCAATCTTCGGTGTCGAGCTGGAATCGAACGTCGACCGCATGCGAATCTGGAACGTCCCGAACAACTTGAGATCGGGGTGCGAGCTGGCAATCATCGCTGTCCCGGTGGGCAGGCCATTGATGCGAGCCATCACTGCCTCACGCTCAGTCTTCGACACCTGGTTCTTGAGCCAGTCCGACACACGGTCTTGGTCCAGCGTGCCTGGGGTACGGAACGCCACGAGCATTTCGCAGAGCTCACTGACCTCCTTGTTCAAACCAGCGCCGCGTTGCGTGGTCACCACGACACCAAGACCGTGCTTACGTCCCAGCTTCACCAAGTCAATCACAGCCTCAAGGCACTGCTGCGCGATCGTGCTAGTCGCGTTCTGCGGCGCATAGCGCTGGGCTTCGTCCAGAAGCAAAAGCAGCGGGCGACGGTTCACCTGGTACAGCCGCAGGAAGAACGCACACAGGAAAGCGATCTGCTGTGTCTTCTGCATGTGCTCGAGATCGAGAATGCAGCTCTGGTCGATGCTGCTGACGACATCGGCAATGAATGCGCCGGCCTCTGGCTCCAGCGGCAGATCGGCATGATCTCCGCCGAACACGATAGCCGGTATCGCCTTCTGCTTTCCGTCGGCCGAAGACTTCAGTCCGTAGAAGTCACCCTTCAGGTCGATGGCGCAAAAGCGTTGACCACAGCTGTGGACCTCCTCGGCCATTACGCAGCTGAACACCGTCTTGCCAGATCCCCGAGCACCGTACACCACCGTGGTGCTCAGCATCCAATCCAAGGGAATCCGCGCGGATTCCGACAACATCAGTTTCTTTTGCATGATCTCTCCTCACAGTGATCACCTTGACAGGTACGCAGCTATGTCTTCCAATGCCTTATAGGGGACTTCGGAAATGCCCATCGAGATGCCAGAAGCACGAGCGGTCGAACTACTCACCAAATACGAACCACTTGTGCGCGCCGAAGCCAACCGTTTGTTTCGAGTTCTCCAGCGATCGACCAATGCCGCCGGGATCGATGATCTCTGCGCCGAAGGTCGGGTCGCTGTGTTGGAAGCAATGTCGCGCTTCCAGCAACTCAATGTCAATGAGGTGTCGTGGGTTCGTACTAGGGTCCACCATCGCATGATCGACATGATCCGCCGATTTCTGCTTGGGTCCCGTAAAGAGCTGGTGTCAGCCAAAAAAGAAGGCAGAGCCTTCAACAGAACAGCAGTGCCCATCGACTACTCCCCAGACGGTGGTCCGGCGCCGGAAGACTGGCTGAGTGCTGAACCAACGCCACGAGACTACGAGTCAAAGCTACTAGGGCGGGTAGAGTCGGTGATGCACGTTCTATCCAGCTCCGAGCGTCACGTTCTGCGCGGCGTCCTCTTTGACGGTACCTCACTCACCGAGCTAGCAGGCCAGCTTGGCATCAGCGTGGGCAGGGCGTGCCAGCTAAAGAAACAGGCTGCGCGCAAGGTCAGGGAAGCGCTGTCAACGCCCCCTGACCTTGCGAAGAAGCCTAGGCCGTCCGCGCGAAGAGCCGCGGCCTAGTTTCTGTAGAGCGACTCTGTGCTGACGAAGTCCGGCTCCCAGTCCTCGATCCCGTCACCAGGGCCTTTCCTGTTCCGGTCTCGGTACACCCAGCTCCGCCACGGTACCCGCGCCAATCCGTGACGGTCCCAGAAGTACCACGTCTTGATCTTCGGGCCCACGAGGAACAAGGTCCACGCGTCCTCTTCGTAGAGGTCGACACGGTGGTAGTCCGATCCGGTGAGGAAGTTGAGAGAGAACGGACGTACATCGCGCCGGATCACGTCATCGCCCTGCCGACGTTCCTCGCTGTAGCCACCGACCAGGACCAGCGATACCGCCCATTCCCATGGGTGAGAGTGAAGGAGCTGGTCAGCATCGCTGCGATGGAAGCGATGAATGAACAGGTTGATGCCACGCTTCTTGGGTACGTAGCCCGGCTCGTCTTCCCTCAACTTCTCGTCATCAGGACGCTGCCCCAGCAGGTACCACCGAGACAAGTAGACGGTGTTACCGGCGTCGTTGTCATGAAACACACGTGGGCCTGCTTTCGCAGGATCCAACTTAGAAACGATCCACTCCATCAGCCGTCGCATGTTTCATCCCCTTTCTTCAGCCACGTGTCGTACTCGTCAAGGGCGTCGCCCAGGTCCTTGCCTGAGTAGCCAGAGCGTCCTCTGAATGGTCGTGCTGCGTCACGGACACCGATCAATAGCTTCCGTTCAGTGATCAGGGCATCAAGCGTAACTACAGCCTGGTGTTTATCGTGAAAGGCCCACACCAAGTCTTTGCGCAGCTTATCGATCTCCTCGTCACTTAGCTTGTTGCTCATGCTTCTCCGGCTCCTTTGCTTCGCGCAGAGCACTGCAGTCGACACCCATGGCCCAGTCGAAGCCTTTGTTCACGCACGGCTCATACTGGTCTGTCCGCGCGATGTACTTACGCAGATAGTCGCGCTCGAGGTTGGTGGACGCGCGCATCCACACGATCAGCACGCCCAGCACAACGGCAAGTATGATAACAAATCCGAAGAGGAACCCATTGATCGTCGCATCGAAGAACGCTTCCTCCTCCCGAGTCCAGTCACTCATAGACCAGCTCCGTTGTACAAGAAGTCGACCCTGTCGCGGCTCTTCTTCACCATCGTCAGCACCACCGGTACCTCAGCCATTGTGCACCTTCTTCGGCTTCACTTCCTCGCACTCTGAATCCCAGTCAGCGCTGATCACCTTGACCATACTGTCGTCCATGTCCGCGAAACCATCAAGATTCGACAGACAATCGACATTGCGCGCGAAGTTGTAGGCGAGGTTCGCCGCTACTGCGTTCCGATCGGCGAACGTGTAGAACGTCGACTTCCAGTCTTCGTCCTCCAGACACCGCTTGAATACTGACTCGTCGATGTCGATTTCGATCTCAACCGTCACCGTGCCTCTGAACTTGGCCATCACGGCTCCTTGTGTTTGAGTGCCTTCAGCTTGCCGTCTGCTCGTGCAAGCACCAATCGGACTGCATCAAGATCAAATGCTCCGGAGCTGGTACGTACCGAAGACTCCATGTCGATCCACGACGCCCCTACTCGCACAGCGTCGTCGATGCTCTCCTCGATGTTGCTGGGTCCGATACCTCCGGCCAGACCGTAATCCGCTCCAGCGACTTTCACGGGCCATGGCTTGCCGTTGATGCCTTTGCCGCCACTGACGTCCCACAGAACCGCAAACAGAGGACCAGCCCACTTCGTAATCTTGCTGGACAGCAGATCCATGTCCTCCAAGTTCTTCGCGGTGAAGATCTGCTGTCCGCCGAAGTAAGAGAACGAGACCTTTGGACTACGGAACTGCGTACCGTTGATCTGAATGCGATCCACGTTTGGCAGCAACGAGGTGTAGTACCCATCATGCTCCATGTAGGACTGGGCGGCATCTCCACACAAGTGAAGAGACACACCGGTGTGTACTCCGCGCGACCTTGGCAAGCTATTCCGCAGTGAGCGGAGCCACTCTGTGCTGGGGTAGCGGTCGCTACCAAACCGCTTCGGGCTCAGCAGAATGCCCCATTCCACGAACGGGTACTGCTGACCCAGCTCCACGAGGACACCGGGATCTACCGAGTCGTCCGCGCCTGTGATCGTGACTTTATCCATGTTCGTGTCTCCTCGTTCATGTTGATGTAACGGCCGCACAGGTGTAGCGGCGAATCCGGGTTGCAACCGGCGAACGCCTTGCACATTTGATGAACCCACGCATCCAGAGCACGTTCGAGCTCTACGCGGCGTTTGTACCTCTTCACTTCTGTGTACACGACCAGATACTTCACGATCGTCAGCATGGAGAGCAGCAACACCAGTTTCTCTTCCATGATGCTCACCTCAATCGCAGTTTGCGTAGACCAGAATGGCCCGTTGTCCGGAGAAGCCTGTGATCGAGTGTGAATCCTCGTGGATGATCACTGGCACCCAGGCTTCGCCGTGCTCGCCCGTGTACTCCGCGTCGTACCGCAAGAAGGACACATAGTTACCGTCCTCTTCGACGAGCTTCTTGCAACGTGCCGCAACTTCCTCGAGCGGCTGGTACACGTTTGATGGATCCCACCATGCGCATTCAAGATGACCTACGCACAGCGGATCCGTGTTCTCGTTGTACAGGATCTGCACCAGCGGGATGAAGATCCCCTCCATCTGAATCTGACGCAGATGGTAGATCCCACCGACCTGATTGGAATACACCACTCCCGACTTCTCCGGGATGATAAGCCCTCTCAAATCGGTAACCACAGACAGATCGATCGTTTTGGTCATCTTCCGGTCCTCTCCTTGAAGTACGAGAGACCCTCAGCGTTCGCCATGGCCCATTGCCGCGACTTGAACGGACCGATCCTGCCGTCAGGCAGCGGACCCATCCCGAATCGCTTCGCGAAGTAGAAGCCGTTCTGCTCGTCGAAGATCGGCTTAGACAGGTTCAGGTACTCCACACCCAGCGCGGTGTACCTCGCGACTATCACGCACAAGGCCCAGTTGATCCACGAGTCCTCAATGAGCGAAGAATACCGGCTATCGACGTTTGGTTCCCACGCCGGGTGCAGCAGTGACCTCACACGTGCTCGAGGTTCGTGATGGTCTTGATGTTGAACCCTGCGACATCTTCATCCGTCTCCGGATCGTAACCTGCGCGAAAGCCGGTGATTCGGATCTCCATGTAGTCGCCGTCGTCGATGTTGGGTGTCACCTTCTGCAGTTCATCGAGCCAGGCGTCGATCTGGTCGTACAGCTCCTCTCGATCGATGCTCATGCGTGTGCCGGTGAGTGGAGTCTTCTTCAACTTGCGGCGAACGTGGCGGTAGTACGCGGTGACAAGGTTGTTGATGTAGTTCCGGCAGTGGTACCGCGGGTTTTCGATCTCAGAGAGCTTCTGCTGCATCACCGTGGTGCTGAGCGTGCCGAGGCGGTGCACCAGCTGTTTATAGTAGCCGGGGCCCGGCGGATCACCTTCGCAGTAGACCGCGTAGAGCTCGAAGTCTGTGCTTTGCTGCAGAGGCTGAAGCTTGAGGTACGGGGTGATGGGCGCGAGGTTCCGAGTCAGGTAGGTGTAGAACGTGTCTTCGGGTCGTGGTTGGTCCATTGTGATCTCCATTGAAACAGGGCTTCACTGGCTTATAGGGCAAAGAAAAGCCCGCGGCGCGGACTTGTCTTTCACCTCCCAATAACTCTTGATCTGCGTACGTTTCCCTTGTCCTGGTGCCTTGCGACACACAACGCAAGCAGCGCTCCGCCGACTCACTGCACACGTTTCCCTTATCCTGATGCTTTGTGACGAGACATCGCGCACGATGTTTTCGTCGCCTCGAAAACTGCACACGTTTCCCTTGTCCTGATGCCTTGTGGCTCAAGGCGATCGACGACTACGTGCGTCGCAAGACGACTACACACGTTTCCCTTATCCTGATGCCTTGTGACGAGCGCCTCTAGTTCGGCTCCACGCGCTGCGAGGTCACTGCACACGTTTCCCTTGTCCTGATGCCTTGTGGCGACTGCATGCAGAGCGCCGGTGTCATCAGCAGCGATACTGCACACGTTTCCCTTACCCTGATGTCTTGTGGCGACGAAATCGTCAATCACGACCACGGTGTCCTTCGCACTGCACACGTTTCCCTTGTCCTGGTTCCTTGTGGCTGGGCAGCGCGCACTACGAGAGTTGCGCGGACTCGGACTGCACACGTTTCCCTTACCCTGATGCCTTGTGGCTTGGTGCCACACAAAAGACGGAGAACGGCATCCTTAGACTGCACACGTTTCCCTTACCCTGATGCCTTATGGCGATGATCGCGCGCTCGATCGCGGCAGCGACTCGCATACTGCACACGTTTCCCTTACCCTGATGCCTTGTGGCGCTGGCAAAGCTGCCGCGACCGTCGAAATGTGGACCAGACTGCACACGTTTCCCTTACCCTGATGCCTTGTGGCGAACGACGTCATCGAGCTCGGCGCGGACTTCCACCTCACTGCACACGTTTCCCTTACCCTGATGCCTTGTGGCCCGTCTGCGATTCCCTCAACCCATTCAAACATTTGAACACGCTGTTGCGAGAGGTTCCCCGAAACCTCGACAAGTCTGCGGTCGGCAGGGAAACGTGCGTCCAGCCGAAGCTGGAAATGTCGCGAAATCACAAGGACTTCCGACTTCGCGAGTGGTCACGGTGATCAAGCCGTTACCCTCGCGCTCGCGGCTTTCAGTAGCCGCACACGAACCGACCGCAGACTTATCCAAGTTTCGGGGAACCGTCATCTATGCAGCGACCTTCTTGATCGACTTCTCCATCTTCTCAAGCTTTCTCTTGAGCGAGTTGTTCTCTGCCCTGAGCTTTGCGTTTTCTGCTCTGAGCTCTGCAAGCTCGTTCTGCCGTCGCACCGAATCAGGCACTTCCACGCGTGGATCAACCTGAAGTAGCAACCGATGCGACGTCTGTCTTGTTGGGAGGGTTCCGCCGTGGTCGTTGACCCATGCACGAACTGTACTCACGTAGACCTTCTCAGCAGCGCGAGAGGAGCACAGCCCAGCTTCGATGGTTGCGCAGCTGCCGATCGCTTTAGCCTCGTCAACTCCGATCTTCTTCAACCCTGTCTTGAAGCTTTCGTAGCGCGCCGGCTCAACCAAGTTACCCATGTCCCGAAGGAACATGGCCATGTTCGAGCATCCCGCCGCCCGCAGAACGTCCATGTGGTTGTTCTCCAGCTCGACCAGACGAAGTAGCAGCCTTGCGTCGGCCTGGTCTCTTAGCAGACGCAGTTCGGTGATCTCTTCCACCAACTGCTGATAGGTCAGTTTTGATGCCGTTTTCCTCATCACGTTCCTCCTGTTCCTCTTCCATGTAAGACACACGGATCTTCTCGGCCGCCTCCAGCCTATTGATCCACACCCCCATCCCAAACCCACTTCTCTGCATCATCCCGAGTGCTGCGACGAAATCCGCAGGGCGATCGAATGAGCACATGCTGCAATGGAACACACCAGTGGTTCTATTGTGCTGCCTGTGATCGTTGTTACCGCACGCTATGCATGTGGTACTCACGTACTCAGCAGGCACTTCCTCGAACTGTAATGCCCGTGTCTCGGCGGCGTTCTTGATGCACTGCTTGAGCTCGTACAGCGGAAATCGGATCAGCGCGCGGCGCAGATTCTTGTCTTTGTTCGGTTCGATACCACCGTACTCTTCGATGATTATCGTGCCGCACCCCTCGGACACCGCCACCCTGCAGATCATTGCAGCCATCTGCTGGCACCACGTAGTAACAACGTTCGCACGCTTACCGCTCAACGAAGAGTAGTGCTCAAAGCGCCGTTGTTTGCCATGACCCTTTGAGCCAGAACCAAGCGTCTCTTCAGACACTCTCTTGGTTTCACTCATCCTGGATTCCAATGTGCGCAGCTGATGAAACAGCTTTGCTCCTGACTCGGCTTTGTAGAAGCCCGTGGTCGCTGCAAGTGTCAGCGCGTTGCGTACACCGCGATGCACGATCAGCGCGTGCTCCGGGGAAAGCTCAGCCTGTTGCTCGATCTTAGGTACGTATGAGATCAGAACGTACCATTTTTTGCTGTCATCCTTGTCCCTGACGATCTTACTGGACAGGCATTCGATGTCTCCGGCGATCATCTGACGCAGCAGACCGGCATGCTTGCCGCGTTTGATGCGATGGAGCATGACCTTCACTACTCCCTCTTTGACGATCTTCATTTCTAAGACCACTCGACCGTCTTCCTCGGTAAGCTTCATCCTAGTCTTGTCGACTGGTATGGGCTGGGCCCCGTTGAACGACGCGCGCTTGCTGTAGAAGGTCTTCACAACACGTGCCAATGCTACGATCGTGGTTGCTGGTACTTCTAGAGCAGGTCTGTTGGCATCAGCCCACTTACACTCTTTCAAGCGAGCCAGCTCTTTGTTCATGGCCTGGTACACGATGGTGTCCGCGCTTTTGCCTTTGGTATCAGGAGACACCTTGTTCTTCACTTCCTGGGTGCCAACGACACCGCAAGCGATTCGCGCGTCCATGCCTGCTCGTAGTAGCTGAGGCATCACGGTGCGTTGTGTACGAAGCATCGCGCCGAGTTCATCCCAGCTCAAGTTGAGCGGCCTCAAGATCTGAACTCTTACCGCACGCACAACCTTAGGGGTGTCACTGTCGGACGTTACCATGATTGATCTCCTTTGATCATCACACCTTCAAAGGCTTATAGTGCTCACCCGTATGGTTTTTGCAGGCAAACGAAAGTCCCACGGATGGTGGGACTTTCTTCTGATCAGTCGTCTCGCAGCACCAGCTGCTCGAGACGACGCTCAATCTCCTCGAGTTGCTTTGCGGCCGATGCAATCGTCATGAATGACTGCCGCAGCACACGAAGCCCCTCCTTGAGCTCTCTGTTCTCTTTCCGCAAGAACTCGAGCTCGCCTTCCATATCATGCGGTCTTGTGACCTCGGTCTTCTTCCAGATGAAGTCCTTCAAACCACTCAGCATGTCTGCTGGATCTGTGTCGTGCCTGATCGTACCGACAGGCTCAAGAAGGCCGGACATCCGTCTCCACGACACCTCGTAGAAAGCAGGCGACCGGGGGTCTTTGTCGTTTTCGTTCAGCAGCAAGCGCTCTCTGATGTGGGGTGGTTGTGCTGCAATGAAGGCGACCGCCACTTCGACGACACTGGCTGGTACGTACATCCCCAGGGCAGCGTTTATGTTGTGGGTGATCTCCTGCTTGGTACCATCCATCGCCTCGAGGATCAGGACAGACGGATTGATCTCCTCCACACGAAACACGGCTTTGAAGTCGGTCCACCATCTCCTGTAGGAGCCGATCAGTTGTTTCCTCTCGTCTTCAGTCATCCTCATCCTCTTCATCTGGTGCACCGCAGTGGGCTTCCGGTGGTTCGCGAACCTCGTTCGGGCATCCGCGCTCGTGACACGCGGTGCCATTGATGACGCATGCTGCGCAGCCAGAGCAGCGAACTACGTTGTAACCCTCCTCAGATTCACTGGCGTAGCTGCGATCGAACCCGGCAGAATGGAGCTGCTCAAGGTTCATGGTGTCAACCATCCGATCGATGCCATGTACGCCACCACGGCTGTGAACACCAGCGCTGCAGCACCGATGAGCAGGCTGTTGGGTTTGTCATGCTCACCGGGCTGAATCGGCGGCACGAAGTGTTCCTTGTACTTGTCATGATCGCAGCCGTGCTCGCACTTGTTACCCATCTCCGTCCTCCTTGATTTGATCACGTACCTTCGCCAATGCCTCTGCGTCGGTACGGCCCTCGCCTTTCACTGCCGTTTCGTTCGAACAGCCAGAAGGTGTGCGACTTGCCGTTGAGTCGGTAGTCGTTGTGGACAGCCACGGTCCATCCGCGGAACCTGATGAAGTCAAGGTCGTCGAGAGTCTTCTGCCTCTCCAGCAGGTCTTCGGTAACCCGACAGATGAGGTAGACAGACTCGCCTTCTGCGCCGTCGTTGTTGAACGCGCCGCGCAGAAACGAGATGGCTCCGAAGATGCTCCCAGGTGTTGGATGCGCCGTGGTCCTGCATGATCCACGAAGATCGTGTTCACTGAGCAGTGCGCGCACAGTGTCAGCGAGTTTCTCAGGAAGAGTACAGAGGTGCCTATACAAGTTGCCTAAGGCTTCTCTACTCAACGGGTCTTCCATCATCGCTCTCCTTTGGTTCGAATCCGGTCTCTACGATCAACTGGCGATGCGTCTGAACAACCCTGGTGAGGGAGAAGCCATCGGACCTGGCGCAGTGATGGCTGCAGGCGTAACCGTTACGGCTGCGGCACGGGACGTTGGCTTTTGATCCGCACTGTGGGCAGTCCATGAACACCACGCACGGCGACACACGCAGCCACCTACCAGCGTTCTCGGGATCTGGTACGAAGGCGATGGCTGCGCCTTGGTTGTGCCGCAGAAGGTAGGACCGGTTCGGTACCTTCCGATCACCCCGCTTCACTGCTGCCCCTGGACTTGAGCTCTTCCTTTGCCGCGTCCGAAGCGCATCCGGCACGTGAGCACCGTTTGCCATGTGTGCATTTATCCATGTGATCCTCTCTACTTGCTCATAGGAACTGAGCGACTTTCCTGATACGGTAAGCCCTCACGCGGCATTTGGTTGTCGCGAACTTCTGGCTGATGCGCCTGGCCTTGAACGTCACGCCGCAGCCGCAGACACACTCAAGCATTCCCATCGAAGTGCGGAACACTTCGAAGCCGTGTTTTCGCAGAGCCTCCAAGTGATCAGCTCCGATGATCGACTTGACCAGTGCGTCCTTCTCTGTGGGTACGCAACTCTGCACACCGGTCTCGATCTCCTCCAGACGATTGGCTTCGTCATGCAGCCTGCTCCCGTTTTCTCGGTAGACCTCGATGTACATCAACAGCCGCTTCGCGCTGCTCGGCTTCTTGGGTAGCAACCTACAGTAGGCCATCTCCAAGAACGAGGCTTGCTCAAAACAGATCCATGCCAACTTACGATACGCCTCCACCGCGGTCTTGGGGTTGCACTCGGTCATGACTTACCGCAAGTGCACTTCGCGCGGACTTCCTCTCGACCAACCTCCTTCGCGGCGTCGACCAACTTGCGCACAACCTGTGCCGCGTATTTCGGATCAACCTGCCCCTCAAGACGACTGAGCAGAACACCCAACTCGATGGTGTGCTCCGCGACCTTCTCTTCGCTGCTCATAGACCCTCCACAGAGTACGGACGGTGTGGCTCAACCCTGTGACTCCCACAGGCCTTGCACCGCATGCCTGTGTAACCGAACCTGCCGATCGTCAGCGGACCCCATGCGATCCCCCAACACCACAACGGAAGCCAGTTCTTCATGATCTTGCCGCCATGTACTCGATCTGACACAGACCGAGCATGATGAGAAACAGCACCGCGGATGCGACCCACGATGCTGCGTAGATAGCGATCAGCACATAGACCACAGCACTTATGTGCCGGTTTTCTCGCTGAGCACGCCTGGTATCAGACCAGTCACTGCCTGCAGCTTGTTCATAGCTGCGCGCAGAACCGAGGTCTCTTCGTTGACCTCAAGCCCACGTGTTGTGTACGCGATGACAACGGTCTCCGCAGCCAAGCGCAACTTGGTGTTCTCCCTCTCCAGCTCCAAGTTGCGCTTCATCACCTCGCCCAACGTCTCGGTCTTGATGATGCAGGTGCCAGCCTCCGGACCACGGAGCGGTAGGTAGACGCGATCAACACGAGACTGGAGAACTCCCGCCATGTGTTCCAGAATACCTGCCTCCCGCAGGTATGATCGTGCGCGAAACATCTGCCATGGCTTGCACAGCTTCGCCAACTTGCGATCCAAAGCTGCGTTCTCACGACAGTAGTCGACCCACACAAGCAACTCACCCTTGACCGCGGCAACAGCCGCCACGTCTTCTCCGCTCATGACTCACTTCCTTTCCAGTTCCGCGCCCAGCAGTCGAAACGACCACAACGCGGACACCTCGGCAATAGGCCATCAAACTTGATCAGCATCACAGCACCCCGTGTCTCTTGATTTGCTTCCTCAGCTTGTCGATGAGCTCGTCAACCTGTTCGATGCTTTTGGCAGCTCGATCCGCCTTGGTCAGCAACATGCGACGACGCTTGCACAGCGCGCGACGACGAGTGTTCAAAGCCTTCAACTTGCGCCTGTCGTTCTCTGCCACTGCCGAGGCTTCCGACTGCTTCAGCTTGCGCGCGACATACCTGAAGAAACCCCTCGACAGGTTGCCAAGCGGGTTGACCTTGTCCGCGGCCTTGGACAACACCTCCGCCTGCTGAACCTCCCGAGCTTTCGCCCGGGAGATCGCAGCATCAATGGCGTCAAGGTTCCGTTCAGGTGTCTTTGCTGTCTTCATTCCGACGAGGCTTTCCGTGGATCACGAAGAAGGCTCTGTCTCTGGCTTCCTCGAGATCGAAAGGGCTTCCTCCGGCTTCCATCTTCCAGAAATCATGCCCCCACGGATGGGATGATGGCTCAGGTGAGTCGACCTTGGCCAGCTCTCCAGCCCGTAGCCACACAAGGCCGTGTGGATCCGCATCGTCTTTCTCTTTGTCGAGAGCCTCGCGGAGTCTCTTGACAGCAAGGACCGTGCGGTAAATCTCGATCTCTTTGCGAGTTCGCATCAGAGTGTGATCTACGCCGGCCTCTCCGATCATCGCGTTTGCATGTTCAAGAGCAGCGGAACGCATGGACATCGCCTCATCGTGTGCACAATGTGACACGATGCTGATCGCGTCCTTCTTGGTCACCGTGTTGAGACTCTGGCGCCGCGGATTGGCGTTGTCTGCATCGTAGGCCAGCGATCTACCCAGGTACTGATTGAGAACGATGTCACCGTTCCTCAGCAAGTAGAACGTCGCGATCTCTTCTCCGCGACGCACGACGATCGTAGAACCACCGATGTGTAGGTCGGTTGTGATTGCTACCGGATCAAACCTGTTGCTCATATTGCTCACCCTTCCGCCGCAACACTGACTGCGGTCCCTTGTGCCACTACAACACGCCCGCACAGGTCACAGCGATCCGCTTTGCCCTTGGTGTTCGCGCGGATTTCAACCCAGTTGGACCTGCGCTCGAGCGTGGGCTGCACACACCGAACGCAGTTGATCTCTCCCTGGTGAGTGAGCCACGCAATAACATCGTGCTTCTGCATGGACTGCTTGACGCGTTCGCGAATGGCCTTCGCAACAGCATCAGCGACCTGTGTCATTGGGTCCTTGCGTGGCACCAAAGCACGCCGAGCTTCGTAGTTACGGGCCAACTGCTCCTTGGTTTTCTTGTGCTTCATTCGGCACCTGCCTGCGCAAAGAGCCTCGCAACACTCAAGATCCTTTCAACTCGTTCGACGCTCGTCCCCATCACATCGGCGATTGCCGGCACAGGAATGCAGCCCTGGTCGCTCAACGCGGTGATCAGTTTCGCGAAGTTCGGTTGCTCCGAAGCGGGCCACAGACGTTCGACGATGTCGATCGAGTACGACGCGAGCCAACCGTTTGTGTAGGTGACGTCCTTTCCTCCGTCGAGCACGCTGCGAACCAGCTTCTCTACCGCTCCTGGTGTCAAGTGATCTCGCATCAGCTCGTAAAAGAACGACACAAACAGGTTGTTGTGCTCCACTTCTCCGCTGCGAACTCGCAAGCGATTATTGTCCCTCAGACTGTTCTTGCCCATCGACGCTCTCCTCCTTCGGTGCCTCGCGCACCACGTCGCTCACTACAACTTCAACCCACACTTCAGGCCTTTCCACCACCAACGACCGCATCCGTTTGGCGATCATGTGGAGCCACTGCCGCGGATAGAGCTGAATAGCTAGACGCAGTCTGGTGTCACTGCCGATGTCTTCGATCAACGTGGCCAACGCGTTGACCGTTTCCTTGTCCAGCTTCTTCATGGGATGCGAACGTCCACTGTGATGTAACGCAGCGGGTACTCAGGGATGACGAGCACAGGCAATGACCAGCCGGTTCTGATCGCCCTAAGCGCAGCCGACAGCTGTATCTCAAGCTTCACCGGCCTGTTCGACACGAACTCAGCACTGAAGCACTTCTTGAGCACATCCGCCGGAGGAACGCTGCAGGTGCTGAGAATGAACCCAGCGATATGGCTAGCTGGACGCTCCGACTTCACACACAGCCTTATCAGGCTCCTGAGCTTCCGTCGCCTCTTGTACTTCTGGTTTCTCCGCATAAAGATCTCCTGACATCAAACGCTCGATCCATCTCAGTCTCTCCAGAGGACGTTCGGGCCGTGCGCTGCAGACACTTTGATCGCACTTCTGTTCTTCCGTTCCATACCTACGGCACAGCTGAGGACGGTATTCGTACACTTCACAGTCGTGGCCATCGAAGTGACGGCACGTGTACATCGTCTGATGATTCCTCTCCGCTGGTCCATAGAACGGGAGCAGCATGTCTGCGACAAAGGCAGCCTCTTGGTTACCACTGAGATGAATCGCGGCCTTCACCTTCGCCGCATCCAGCTTTTCTTCCACTCCGTGTGAGTGAATCGAGAAGCGCTTGCAGCAGTCGCCAGCGCACCGCTTTGGTGTGAGAGCAAGACGACGTGCGGCTTTGTTGTGAGGATCAGTCATCGGCAGGCTTTTCCATCTTGTCGAGGTCGATCTGCCCTGCCGCATTGAGCAACTCTACCGCGACATCAGTCCTGACGTGATCACCAAACCAACGGACAAACTCTTGGAACAGCTTCTCCTTGCTTTCCGTAGCCAGGATGGTGGTACCTAGGCCTGTGCGTTCGTGGTGAACGATGAACCCACCGTTGGTCAACGCGAATGCTGCAAACATATTCTTACCCGACATGTTCCACCTTCTTCTGTGGGTGCGCGCGATCGTAGTGCTCAATGGCGTAACGAACACGCTGACGCACACGCTCAAGATCCTCAAAGGTCCACAGATCCTCCATGGCCACTTCCCACTTAGAGACCAACACACTGCCTTTGAGAACTAGCGCAACAGTGCCGTGCACCCCACGCTCTACCGTCAACCGCTCATCGCCGATGTCGAGCATGACTCGCTCACTCAACTTCTGATGGGAACAGGGCGGCTCCTCTGGCTCAACCTCTGTGATGGTTTTGACGCTGATGGGTGTGGTTTGTGCCGTGTCGTTGACGAACGAGATGGTCAGCACTCGTACACTCTCCGGTTTGAGCGGAGACCACCACCCAGTGAACGGCCACGCCGGCTGGAAGACGAAGTGCAAACCACGGGTCCCGAATAACTCGAGCTTGACCGTGACGCGAAGAAAGATGAACTGGAAGAACAGGAAGTTGAGCACCTTGTTGATCATTCGATTTCCCTTTGTTGTTCGATTGCCGCCTGATGCTCGTCTTGGTCAGCCTGAGCTCGGCGCGCGAAGCTCTCCATGTTCTTGACCTTGTAACGAAGCTCCATCAACTCAGCGCTCATTGCCTGGATGTCGGCCAAACGGTCGTTCTTCCATCCAGCGAGCTCGTCTCGTTCAGCGCACACGGCGTAGTACTTCTGCCGCATGTCGTTGGCGCCCACAGAGATCCGCCTTTGTGCGACTGGCAGGAATACTGCGTTGTCATCGGTGACCGCGTTGTACGCAGCTTCGAACTCTTCATCGAGGTTCGTCACCACTTCACTTGGATGCTTTGGACCTGTCACTGCTTTCCTCCCGCCGCGCGATCACATGCTGTCTTGTCCGTACCGGTAGCAACCGCGCAATCTGTCCATCCACCCCGCCAGAAGAACCACTTGCGCTCTGAGCACGCCGATCTACTGCACGAGTCTTCGCACTGAAGTACCGTGACTTCTTCATCACGGATTGAGCTGGTGTTGTGGATGCACTCCAACATGCAACTGCGAATCGCTTCGTAGTTTGCGCAGTGAGACTCGAGCTTCGTCTCACACCCGCACAACATTGCGATCACAACTGCCCACTTGATTTTGGCCATCTGTCCCTCCAAGGGCTGATAGGGACAAAGCCACAGCAACGGGGAGGCCGAAGCCTCCCACGTCGCGGACTTCTACACCTTGTGTCCCCAGAGATGCTTCCAGGTATGGCCCTTGGAAGTAAGGATCCAGACGACGTCCTTACCCCGCATGGTTGCCATGACCAAACCAAGCCCAGCTAGGACACGGAGATCCGCCCAGACCTGACTCTCTGTGCAGATTCTCGCGCGAATCAGTTCACGAGCATCGGCTTCAGTGTAGTTTATGTACCGCAGTATGCCCTGGCGCCTCTTCCGTACCTCATAGTTGATCTGCAGAAACCAGATGACGACGAACAGCACCGCCAAGATGATCCCAGCGGCCCAACCACTCACAGTCCCCATGAAGCCTCCAGTCCCCGGCCGAAGACCGGGACGTCCTGAGCTCAGCTGATTTCTTCACCGATCAACCAGTCCCTGCCTTCAGGTGTGATCGCCCACTTCATACGCGTCGTGTCGGCGTCATCAGTGGTCTCGATGTACGAGACGTAATCCTTATCCTCCAATCGTGTGAGGTAGACGTGGATCACGCCTCGTGAGGAGATACCGGCGCGGATCATCTCCAAGCCGGTTTGCGGTCCGTTCTCCTCCAGGTGCTTGAGGATGGCGTGGAACGTCTTGCGCTGCTTCTGTACACAATACGACCACCACGCCATCAGCAACATGACGCCCAACCAAATCCAGAACACGAACTCACCTCTCTGATCACTGCTCATGACTTCTCCTTTGGCTCCGCGGACGGCTGCTCTTCCTTGCCATAGAACTTGTCCAAGTCCTCCCTCGCAGCCTTCACAGAATCCGGGTGGATAGTCATGCCGTTGGTGCGCATCTTATCCACGATCACCTCGGATTCGTCTAGCCCTTTCAACAGCTTCACGATGTCAGGGCGGCCAAGAGACTCGGCCAGATCCTCAGCACTCATGTGATGTGCTTCGTCAAACACCGCAGCACGGATGAGTCCATTGCGAACCCAACCTTCGCGCTTACGTTGCATCAACGCTTGCGCATACGCCGAGTCAGCCTGGAGGTACGTGTTGATCGTGTCACGATAAAACTGCTTTCTCTCGATCTCCTCTCTTTGTCCGTGGCTGAGTTTTGAGTCGAGCTGCGGGACATGTTTGGGCTCCGGCAATCGATCCGTCGAAAGGCCGGCTACAACCGGACGTTCAACAGGTCTGCGCTTGTTGAGGTAGTCCCACAAAGCCCCGGTCACACGAGCTCTTGACGCCCGTTCCATGTGATTGGCCTCTTCGCGTTCATCCCAGGTAGCCACTATGGTGTTGCCTACGTACAGATCCCAACACCCATTGTGCTCGACTCGAATGTCCTCGACGCCGACTCCCTTCTGCTCCAGATTCTCTTTTTGCCTCTCGGACATTGCCTTGAGCATCTTCTCGATCGAGACACTCAGAGGTAGTGGCTTGTGGTAGTAGAACTTCACCAAAGCCCGACTAATCCGCTCACGAACCAACCACACCCCCTGGTCTCTTGACGCGTGCTCTCGTCGCGGACTGAACTCGGTGTAAGCCGTCCACGTGACCACCGCATGGCCGTCGACACTACCGACGTACTGTACATTACCTCCGCCGTACGGCATGCTGAACTTGGTGATAACGAGCCGATCACCCCCAACAAGCGCAGCGAGCATCTTCATCTCTTCGCTCAGTGGCATCACCCCCAAGTGAGCATCGATGGCACGCTGATGCCGCAGGGCACGCTGATCAATAACCTTCTCATTGAACCCGCGTTCATATGACTCGCGCCAACCCGTGGCGCGGAGACCGTTGACCAAGACACGTGTGATGTCACTGCGTGAGTCGTACTCGAACACCACGTTCTTTTGGTTCTTGTACAGCCGCTTCAAAGCGTCAGTGATCGTCTCCGGTCGTTCACCAGTTGAGCGACCGCCGATACCGACAGTACCAACTCTGTCCAACGCAACTTGGGGCTGCGGTAGGTAGTCGATGAACCTGGGGAACACGACCTTGGCGGCACGTCGTAGGTCATCGCAGTCGCAGCTGAGATACCCGCACCTGGTGCACGCCGTCCTGTCTGGTAATGGCGAACCCACCGGGGCCGCCATTTGGTTCTCGCCGCGCAGAGCCCGTAAGTTCTGCTTAGCGCGGCGAGCCACGTCGTCTGTCCACGAGATCTTTTTCTTCATGTCAGCGTTCCTTCCAGTTGTGTGCCGTCACCACTCCGGAGCGTCCTCTTCGTCTTCAACAAGGTCGTCGTCCTCATCGACTTCATCAGCGAAATCGTCGTCGAGGTCGTCATCGTCTGGATCCCATTCGTCGTCCTCCAGATCCTCATCGTCCGGACCGTATCCCATGTGCCCTCCTACTTCGCGTTCATCCATTTGACGTGCAGCTTCCAGCACTTGACGTGGAAGCTGTGCTTGTTGTTGCCGGCATCGCGATTGTTCACGATCTCCTCTGTCGGTGTGATCGCTTTGACGCACCACGTACATGTCTTACGCCAGGCTTGATCACCAAGCGTAGGAGCCAGCTTCAAACGAAGATGCTTGGCTACGCTACGAGCCAGTGCTGCTGCGTCCTTCTTCTTCTCCGTCCACCCGACAATGTCCCCTGCTGCAGGACGTACGATCTCATTACTGACTCGCAGCTCCCAACGCCAGAAACCCTCGTGCCCTCCCCACATCTCCCTGAACACGCGGATTTCGTAAAGCTTACTCCGCGGCATGAGCTTCCTCCGGGTCAGCCGGTTGTTCATCGCGGTTACTGCCGCAGATACCAGCGACATCGGCATCCAACAGTGGGTGGAGCTTCGCAGTGACGTCCACGAAGCGGGTCTTGGCTCTGCCGAGCCGTTGCCGGAGCTCCGCCACGTTCTTCTCCAGCTCCTTGACGCGGAGCTTTGCTCCATCGAGTTCACCAAGGGCGTGGTTGAGATCAGCCCTCACTGTCTTCACCGATTCGCGCGCGTTGTTCAGATCGGACAGGGTCTCAGTCAGCTTGCTCATGTGCTTTCTCCTCGAAAAGATCGTTTGCTAGTTCGTGAATAAACAGGACCATGTACGGCTCGGTCATCAGTACGTTGCGGTAGTCCCGGTGTTGCGATGTCCAGCCCACCGACGTCTTGACGTCACGTAGCTGTTTGATGGATGCCTGCACCATGTACGGCATGACACCCAAGACAAACACACGCTCTACGTGCCTGTTACCGACACTCACGCGCACGTGCAGCTCATTCTCATTGAGAGGCCTGGTCATAAGCAACTCTGAACGCTGTTCGCCGATGTACGTAATGCCGGTGCTCTTCCAAAGAAGGACAAACTCCGCCAGCTTGCGCAGAAGATTGTACCCGGCTGCAACACCGTCCATGTCGCCGCATCCCATGCACAGCGCTGGATCCTTTGGCTCCGTGTCTTCCCACTCGATCTCGTGCTCCGTGAGCAGTGCGTCGAGCTTGGATTCGACGCGCTTCAGCCTCTCCACCAGCTCTTCATCCGTCAGTCGCATCTCGAATCCTCCTCCAGGTCGATCACTACCGAACCAGACACACCACCGTTGTCGTGTATCTCCGCCACAGTGAACACCACCGCCGAATCCGACTCGATACCCTCCGGTTCGACGGTATTGTCTTGTCGTTGAATCCTGAGCGCTTTCAATGCGGCTTGTCGCGGCGACACTGCTTCCACGTCAATGGCCCATGTGACATGGAAGCTGCGAAGCTTGCCGACTTCCTCACCTACAGCATCCTCTTCCACCAGCCCGCTCGTCATGTTGACCATGCCACAGTAGCGATACTGCCAGCCCATGCCGTGCTCGTTGTCGACCGGATACTGATCCGGCGGCTCCTTGAACGTGGAGCCCTCGCCAACGAGAAGGAACTGAGCGTGGCCTCCATTGTACGAGCTCAGATTCATGTTGACATATGCGGCCCACCTGCCAGTGCCTTGCTTCTCACGAAGAATCGACAGCGTCTTCGAGTCGATCAAGTCCGTGGCCTCTGCCAAGCTAGGCTCTACCGGGCTGGGCTCTACAAGATCGAAGTAGTCGCCGACGTCGATCCCCTTTGTGTCGGGACGACTGGCTATGATGCGAGTCTTAGAAAGACCCTTGACCTGGATGGTCACACCACTCCGGCGGTGCTTGTACGTACCAGAGGGAGGACTGACATAGTCAGCGTACTCCTTTTTGCCGGCGTTGACCTCGTACTCCATCATGATCTCAGTCCCCGTCACCTTGGTGACGAACAGAACGTTCTTGTGTAGATCATTCAGGTCCTCGAGCCTCTTCATCTCCGCTTTGACAGCAGCAATGATCGAAGCCGGGAACTGGTTCACGATGTTCATGGTCAGATCTGCGCCACTGACCTCTTTGTCAAAGTCCCAGACTCCGACATCATCATCCCAGAACAGCATAGCGGTGATGTCACGTAGAACTTCCACGGCCTCCGACCTGTTCAAGTAGTTGATTGCCGTGTCGACCGCGTCATCTTTGGCTCTCACGATTTCCTTCGACCGCTCAAACACTGCGTTCGCACGGTCGAACAGGACATTGACCTGCGCGACACTGAGATCCATTGATTCCGCCAACGCAGGAAGATCGATATTATCTTGGGTTGCTGCGATCTCACACAGCAGTCTTGCAAACTGAATCTCGTCGTTGTCCCAGGCTTCGTTGTTCATGTTCGTCTCCCCGAAATGGTTCTCTGTTTGCCCTGCAAGTAGCGCAGCGCATTGTTGCCACCGGTGTACTCGGCTCGCACAACTCTGCGACCTGTGACGATGTACGCCGCAAGTCGGTGATTCCCGTCATCTACGTGTACAGCACCGCGAAAGGCGTAGACGTCGATTGGGTCCAGCTCAACACTGGCGTTGAGCTGATTGATGAAGAACAGTATGCGCCCGCGATCATAGTCATCGTCTCTGTCGTCGTGATCTACAAACTCTGAACGCATCACAGCTCTGTTGACAGGGTAGTCCTCAACCCAGCCCTCGAACGGCCCTGTGGCCCGTGCGACCAGGCGGCTAACAAGAAGTAGAACGGTCTCACTCCGCTTCTTCGCCATCACTTCTCCTTGGCAGCACCCTGTCGTCCTGATTCCAATCGAGATCGTTCAGCTCGTCCACTGCAACCTCCGCGACATCGGAACCGGCGCTACGCGGTTTGATTGCCCGGACAGTCGTTTGGAAGCTACGAGCGAACTTGGTCAGCTTGGAGTTGCCATACAGAGCCATTCGATTGAGTCGACGGCGCTGGGCCTTGGCTTCCGCGGCCTGAGCCTGGATGACGTGCATGTGTGTCGAGGATCTCTCCAAGACACGCTTCACCACAGCAGGTGGTACGCCGAAAGCAAGCAGCTCGTCCTCGAAGACCTTGCCGTAGTGGATACGCCCACCGTTGCAGTCCTTGCACATCGCACGCAGATTGAAGATCTCACTGGTGCCGCCGTACATCAATGGGATGACGTGGTCGACAGTGAGATCTGTCAGAGACTGCTTGCCGCATTTGCAGCACTTCCAGTCTGCGTACTTGAGCACGGTCTTTCGCCGCGATCTCGTAACCTTCTTCGTGCTCCTGGTGAGCCACCGGAGTGGGATCTCCGCCATACCTCTCGGCTCCTTTCAGTCCTTCCATTTCCGCATGCCCCGAGCTTCCTCAGCTGTTGGTCTTCGGGGTCGTAGTAGTCGTTCTCCCACGATGCTCATCGAGTTCTTCTTGTTGTACCCCGAAGCCAGCAACTTGCGGTGTGTCATGTGCATGAAGAACGGTAGCGTGCCGCAGCTTATGCCGGTTTCAATGCTGTTGTGGCCGACGTAGATCACGACTGGTGTTTGCTCCAGCCGCAAGAGCAGTCCAGGAATCTCCGTGTTGATGGGCCAGGACACAAGCGCCACATCGACCTTGGTCTCCACGTCCTCCAGCCGGTCGTGCATGAAGTAGATGCTCTTGTTGTCGCGGTGCACGAACTCATCTTCTTCGTCCACAGCAATGACCTGCTTGGCCCCGAGCTTCACCAACGCCGCGGACTGAGCACCGTGACCGCAGCCAATGTCCATCACGATCTTGTCCTTGACGACTGAGCTGATCGCGGTGCACATCTTCTTGCCGCTGATCCTACCGTACCCACGCCAGTACCCCTCGTAGATCCAATCCCACCTGTTCACAACCACCTCCGGAAGATGTCCTCGAAGGCTTATAGGGTCAGCTCACCTCGTCCCGCGCTTCAGCTTCATAGCCTTGCGTGTGGCCTTGGCTGTAGCAGTGCGCGACTTGTCGGCGTAGACGTGAAGCAAGTCGATCTTCATTGGGTGCTTGGCGAACGCAAACAGCTGTTCGCGTGCAGAGTTCTTCTGCACGTCCTTTGCCGTCTCGATGAACGGCATCATCAGGTCGTAGTACTTGCGGAAGGCTTCAACCGCGGGCTTCGCCTGCTCCTGTCCTTCGGGCAGCGTGCTTTGGATCAGAGCGCGCGTGGCATGGAGCTGTTGCTCCTGACGCTGCAGGTAGATGAGACAGAAGAGTGTCTCCAGCGGGGAGTTACGCGGCGGCAGCCCTTGGTACTTGTCGTACCACATGCCGCCAAGCGCCCAACCCGCGGGAGACTTCAGCCATTTTTTAGCTCGGGCTCCAGCTTAGTGGCAAAGCATTCGGCGACGCGCTGATTGAACCACCGGCTGTGAGTGCCGATGGAGTGCAGCAGCGGACCCGGATACTTCGACACCATCTTGAACTTCGCGGTGAAGGCTTCCTCGTTGAACTCACCGCCAACCACGTGAGCCGGCAGCTCGCGCGAGTTGATACGCACGATGCTCGCGGTGACGCACATGAAGTAGTAGACGTCCTGCGACACACCGTCGAGCAGCTTGTCCTCGTCGATCCACTTGAACAGCAGCAGGCGGATGCCCTTGTTCTCGTCGCCACTGATGGTGCGATAGCGGACCTTGAGGTGCTCGTTGATTGGGACGTCCTGGACGAACTCGTTCTTGGCCAAGCCGTCCAGGATGTCGATGGGCTTCACGCGCTTTGCCACGGCCTGGCGTTCGCGCTCGTTGTTGATGACGTCTTCCTCAGTGGCACGCAGCAGGCGGTCGAAGTCCAGGTCGTCCAGGCGCTCCACCACGTCCTCAACCTTGGGGCCGGGGGGAGGTCCATCGACGGCGGCAGGAGCTGAAGCCTGTTCCGCTGCCTGGGGCGCTGGGGCCTGTGTTGCCGGTTGCTGCGCCTGTACGGCCCCGTGGAGCGCCTTGAGCCCATCCACCGTCTCTGCGCTCAGCCCTGGGGGCGTGACAGCCGCTGTGGCCTCCGCAGTAGCCGCCATGGCCTGCCCAATCTGAGCCGCGGTCATGGGCTTGTCCCTCTTCGGGTCGTAGAGCTCATTCGCCGTGGTCAGATTGGGCATTACGCCTGGTACAGCCGCTCTACGCTCCTTCAAACGCGTCGCAGCCTGGGTCCTGTAGTTCTGGATGCTGGGGTCTTTCGGCATGCACAGAGAATACAGAGAATACACTCGGTGTCAATCAACCCCGATGGAAGCGTCGAATGCTGCCTGATCTTCGTCCGAAGTGGGATCCCACCACTTACGGCCATTGGCTTTCCTCCACTCCTGCCACTTCCTGCTCATCCACAGGATGAACCCAGCCATCTTGCCACCGGGGAACTCCTCAGTGTCGTGCTCCATCTGGGCTTCTGGTGTGAGGCCGTTGCTGGCGGCGTAAGCGACATACCGCGGATTCCACTCCTTCATGAGCCCTCCACTGTCAACGAAGCTGTTCGCGCGATTTTCTGATACGCCGATTGGCCTCAGTTGACCGTCGACTTCACCGGCACCATCACTGGTACCGTCACGGCAGACCGCGCATTCGCTTCGTCTATCTCGACGTACAGCGAGTTGCCAAATACGGTGAGTGATGCGCCGCATTCGTGGTCAAGCGTGGTCCCGTGTTCCGGGATGGCACTCGGGTTCTTGCAGTAGGGACAGCGCACACCGGCATCCACGCAGTGCGTAACCTCAGGCGCAATGCGCGACCGGCGACTACCCTCAATCCGCCACTGGTGAAGAATGAACCTTTCGCGGATGCGTCCTTCGGGAACCGCGGCGTCGTGTTGTGCCGGCCTGCCTTTGATCGTGTCACTCATCGCTCACCACCTTTACCTTCCTCCGGTGTCATTTTCATGATCCTTTGGCCGAGCCTCAGCCCTGGTTCTGATGCGCGGGTAATACGCATCCTGAGGATGTCTTGCTTCTCTCCACCAAGACTGAAGCCACTTTCAACCGCTAGGTCGTGTTGTTTCTGGTCAGTAGAACGCAGCGACTTGTCGATCTCACGCAGGTCGTCGCGAAGTACACACCAAACGCCGTGCTCGGCAGGGAACGTGAAGAAGACGATCGGTGGACACCTGTTACGCCAGAAGCCCCTGGGTGTGAAAGACACAAGCCCATTGTTGCGGCAGACCGTGGTGTAGACGCGCGCTGAGACCGGGTTCTTGTGAATCACTACGGATTGGACATTGACCCCGCCCATGATGCAGACGGGTTCGTCCTGCGCAACTAGTTGTACTGTGAACGACTTCCGCGCATCGTATTCAACGATACGGAGCCCGAAGCGTTCTACTGCGGCATCAAGCACCACCAGCTGTGGATGCTTCAATCGCCGCATGCTTCTTGTGCGTAGCTCCTTGGCTGCGGCTTCGAGCGCGAAGATGAAGTCGCTTCGGTCGAAACCACCGTCGACAACACTGATGCCCAGTCGCGAAAGCGTGTCACGTGCGGCGGCTTCGTTGCCAATGACACGCCCTAAATCTGCGAGACGTGCTTTACCTTTCATCGGACCCTCCGGTGTCGCTTTCTCCGTTTCGTTCACCGCCAGTTCGAGTAGATCTGACATCACCCGCGGCAGTACAACTGCTCCCATAGCCACCTCCTTTTCATGTTTCCTCCCGCTGTTTCAATGAGACACAGACATCGGCGTTTAGCGCGACTTCGGCACTACATTCGATGCAGGGTTCTTCCGGTCTGCGTCCATGCCCACAGAACAAACCAGTCGATGCGAGAAGCGCGAGAAGTGCTTCGGCCTCTTCCACGCGTTCCTTGAGCAAGGCATCCGCGTATGGATGACCTACGTTCTTTCGTTGCGCTGCGGTGACCCGCGCTTTATCCAACACACGGGTGAGTGCGGGGTTGTTCATAGCCCTACTGTCCGGAGCAGGCTGACGATTTCGCGATAAGTCGTGATCGCAGCGCATTCCTCACCGGGAACATAATCGGCCTCCCACTCAGGGACTACGCCTTCGTCCACCATGTACCCGGCCCTCTCCAAAACTCCCCACTCACTTGAGCCTTCCCTGATGTGGATACCGAGGAAGTGTGCGGCGCTGAAGAAGTAGCCTCCGCGCATTTCATCGATAGCGTGTAACGAATCAACCACCGAGCGTTGATCAACACTCATTGTCAACATGTACGGTTCTGCTTCCACGGTACACTCTGGCACCATGCCGAATCCCCTCATCACGGCACCTGCCATGCAGACGTGACAGACACCGTCACGGTTGAGGTACCACTTCGACATATCGAGCTGGACACCTGGTTCGGCTGCTGCCTTCTCTGTCTCGTTCAGCGCGAGTTCGAGTAGATCTGACATCACATTCGGCAACACTGATGTTCCCATCGTCGACTCCTTCACAATCCGAGTGCTTTGAGTTTGACGACTGCAGCGCGGTAGACGTCGAGTACATCGCGCTCACCGCCTGGTTTGTAGTCCCACTCCCACTCGGGAATGACATTGTCCATGATCATGTCACCGAGTTCGTCGAGTGCTTTGCGAGTTTCGGATCCCTTGACGGTATTGATACCGAGACGAGTTGCGGCGTTGATGAACAGACCCAGCCGCATGTCGTCTATGGCGTGGAGTTGGATAGCTAGCAACTCCGACTTATTGTAAGACGCAGCAGAGGCAGGCGTAGCCTCGTAAACGGACGGTGGCAGCAGGTTGCGTTGCCGCAAGACGGCACCTGCCATGCAGACAACACACTTTCCCGGTCCATCCTTTCGGTACCAGACCAGCATGTTGAGACTGACCCCGGGATCAGCTGCTGCAGCCGCGGTGTCATTCACCGCGAGCTCGAGCAATGCGGACATCTCCATCGGTAACGTCTGTGATTCTTGCATCGTGTTCCTTTCACAGCCCTTCGGCTCTGAGATCAATGACGGCTTGTCGGTAGGTCTCCATCGGAGCCATACCTGCGTGGTCTGCAACAGAGAGCTCGAACCCCACGGCGAGACTGATGCGCCTCACCGCTTTGAGCTGACGATCACTTAGCGCAACACGAAGCTGGAACGCCGCTGCGAAGAACGCGCCGATTCTCATGAGATCTATGGCGTGCAACTGCCTGCTGACTTCTTCGTTACCTGGGGTGACTGTTATCGGTGCGTCCGATATGTCTGGGATCAGGCCATGATTCATCATCACAGCACCTGCCATACAAACGACACAGGTGCCTTGCTCGTCTCGTCGATACCAAGTGTGCATATCGAGAAGGACATTCGGTGTGTTCTTCGCTATCTCGACGTCGTTCAGTGTGATCTCCAGCAAATCCGACATCACCCAAGGCAGTACCCATCTGCTGCCTACTGCGGTGGCTAAGACGCACCTAGAGTCCGACATTCTTCAGCTCCTCCGCCACCTCTCGATAGATCTCGAATGGAGCGTGACCTGTGGCGTTTGAGTAGTGCTGTAGCGCCTTGTCACTGGCGGCTTCAAGAGCCGCGATCATGGCATCAGAAGACAGGTCGAGTCTCAGGCTCACCGCAGCATGCCCGAACCGTCCGGCCCTCATCTCATCGATTGCACTGAGCTGATGCCGACTGTGCTTGGTGTGTTTCAACAGACCGACATCGATCCCTTCGGGCAGCATGTCACGATTGAGCATGACGGCCCCAGCCATGCACACCGCGCATTTCCCACTGTCGTCTCGGATCAACCAAATGGCCATGTCCAGTGTATGGCCCGCAGCTACTGCGGCTTCTGATTCGTCGACCGCAATGATCAACAGTTCCGACAACACGTACGGCAGTACGGTGTTCTCTGAATCCTTCATGCTTTCTCCTTAGCGCCAACGCGCCATATCTCTTGGTGAGAAGACTCCGCCGTACGGCAGACGCCCTCTGTGTGACTCATACCGCTCAAAGCGCAGTAGTATTTCACGCTCGAACGGCATCGTTTCGCGCACCCAGAACCCGCCGATCTCTGCCTCACTGTTCGATGGAGTGCGGACGTTGTAGGTGCCGCCTTGGCTGCTGACGACGCGGCCGTACCACTTGGCTCCACTGATGCTTACGACCACGGGATCACCGACGTTCATGCCTTACTCTTCGTCCTCTTGCTTTGGCTCATGCATCCTCCGCAACTGATTGATAGCCTTCCGCGCTTTCTTGCTGCCACCGATCATCGCGGCCAACAGTGCATCAACCTGCTCGTCGTACGTGATCTTACCGCCAATGATGTAACGATCGATGAACGACAGGTTCTTGTACCGTTCGTAGTTACCCATGTGATTCAAGTTGGTGAGCATTCCGTCTCGGATCTGCGTGTAGTCCTCCCACAGCCCAAGCTTGCGACCAGCAAGATAGGTGATGAGCGAGGCGTCCACTTCCATCTCATCACATACCGCGTTCGACATAACATCCATTGCGATAGAAATACTCGACCCTACTGCGCGGTACTTGAACCGGTCATGCCCCATGACCACCATGTGAGCCAGCTCGTGCATTGCGATCTCAATCAACCGTAATGGGCCGGCTTCGTAGGCACCGGTAAGGGTACTAAAGCCAAGTATCTTACTCCTGCTCTGCATCACCTCCCTGAGTCTGAATACTGGTTCCGGATACCTCATGCCATCAGCGCCGAGCCTGGTCTTGCTCATGTTCCCTCATCAACTCTTCAACACACCGTTGTGCTTTCTTGCTTCTGCCGACGAACAACTTGATCAGCTGGTTGACCATTCGATCGTAAAGCATCGGCGGCATGTGTGGTGACCGTAGTTCAATCACCACCTCACTGTTTTGTGGTTTGTACCTAGAGACAAACAGCTCGATGTTCTCTTGGTACTTGATGATGGAATCTGGGTCGCGAAGGTTACCCAGCATGGAGTGATAGATAGGATCTGGCTTGTCCCACAGACCAAGCTTTCGGCCCGCTACCCACGTGATCAACGAGGTATCGACCTCCATCTCATCGCAAACCGCATCAGAGTACAAAGCAAGCCCTTCCCGGATGTCCGCTCGAGTGTGCAGAATCACTGACTTGGTCTTCCCCAGTACCACCAGATGACCAAGCTCGTGGAAAACAAGCTCTACGAGGTGCATGGCCTCGTTGTAGTAGGCACCTTCGATTGCGCCGCTTATTCCCATCGTTTCAGCACGATCGCGTGCGATGTACCTCAGCTCGCGCTGCAGCTTGGGTAACTTGCGTACCAATACGATCTCGTTGTTCATAGACCATGCTTCTCCAAGAAAGCAGCTACCCGCTCGTACGTCTCCAACGGCGCCATCAGCTTGTCGTCTGAGAAGTCAGCGATCACCATGCTGCCAGCCCGGAACAGCTGCAGCTTCTGCTTGATAGTGGGGGCCTTCTTGGTCAAGAACTCGAAGGTGTAGATGAACGATCCTTCGCGCATATTGTTGATCGCGCAAAGTTGATCTTTGTTGTCACCACACACGCCCGGGCCGTAGTCGCAGTCACTCATGAGTCCGTCGACCACGACAGGTAACAAATCTCTGCAGAGCATCACGGCGCCGGCCATGCAAACCGAACACGACCCGTTCTTGATACTCACCCATGACAGCATGTTGATCTCTACGTCTTTTTGATCAGACAGCTTTTTCAGATCGTTGACTGCAATCCGCAGAAGCTGTGATTGAACCCTTGGAAGTATCTCCATAGCGTCTCCTACATTCCGATGGCTTCAAGTTCATCTGCGATCTTGAGGTACGTGCTAAGGTTAGCCATACCAGGGATGTCTGCGTCTGCGTTCTCCAGAACACTCCTAGTCATCCCCATGAACAGGCCCTTGTGCTGCACCAGGTCAAACGGGACAAGCAAATGACATGCATCTAGGAACAGCCCACGGCGCATGTAATCAATCGCCGTCAGCTGCAGCGCATTCTCTTTACAGTGCGATGGAAGGTAATAACCGGCTTCATGTAAATCGAAGCCGCGCACCAAGTCACGCTGAAGCATGACTGCCCCTGCCATGCAGAGATAGCAAGTGTGCTGAACCTTCGATCCAACAGCACGCTCAACGACATGCAACCACGACACGTCCATGTCAGGCTCATGCCCCTCGTTGAGTGATTTCTGCACGTCCTCCACTGCGATACGCAGCAGCTTGGACGGAATCATCGGTAGAATCTTACTCATACCTGCTCCTTCTGCTCTTGATCGGACATGCCCATCACCACGGCTTCAGTGTCAGCTAACAGCTTGGCGTCGTCTTCCGCAGTGGTGACGTGAAACGGACCAGTCGCTGCCAACCACCCAGCCAACATCGCCTTCAACTTCTTGTTCTCAGCCTCGACAGCGGCGCAGCGATCAAGCAGCTTACCGACATCCTCACGGGACTTGTCGTAGCTGTCTCCCTTGTACCCAGCTTCGCCCAAGGCAGCTACAAGAGGGTAGATGTGCTCACTCCAGTTGACGGTGTGGAAACCGATGATGCTGTTGCGAATATCGTTGATCTTGGACAACGCGGTACGCATACGCCCGACATCCTCGCGCAACTTTTTGTAGTCCACGATGATCCGATCGAACCGCTTGGTCGCATCGGCTTCTGCAGGGAAAGCCCTGTCGAGCAGCATCGTCCCTCTGCGAAGCATCTCGATCTCTGTCTCCTCATCGTACTCTTCACTCATGATCAATCCTTTCCGTGTATGACGCATGTAAACCGCGGCTTACCGTTCACCAGTGTGCACCAGCCATCGGGATCTTTACGCGACCCGTTCAACGGCCGTGCCCAATAGGCGCCGCCATCCACACTGCGATACACGACCACGATCTCACTAGTCTCGTGATGCTTCGCAACGCACACGACTGTGTACAACCCGCCTTTGTAGTGACGAAACACGCAGTCGGAGTGCAGGACACACTCATTGAAGGCAGTCACGCTCTCTCGACCATTACTGCCAGTGCGCCCCAAGAACCAGTCCAACGTCACGTGTCTCAGTAGCTTATGCAGTAGCATCACGCCTCCTGTTAGGTATAGCCTGTTGCAATGATCGTAGATCGCAAACGATTCCTGATCGTCCATGGAGTTAGTACCGAGGCTTGGGCCAAGCGCTGGGGACTACGCATCCCGGTCAGCTACCCATGTCACGACTGCGGTAAAGAACGAGTCGCGACAATCCCGTTCGCAGTGGAGACGTTACGCGGCTTGGTGGCACCTACGTGTGAGTGCGGCAATGAGTTCGGACCGTACTGCGTGATACAAGATCCCAAGCACGGCGATCTATGGGACTGGATGAAACGGAAGAAGTAACAGCCGCGGTGTGGCGATCACCGCGGCTGTTTGCCGGCTTCTCTCCTCCCGGCTCTGCTACGCCGCGACACGCCTAGCCTGCTTTGATCTGCTTAGCTTTGCGGCGCCTGTCCTTGCTTTCCGTTCCTCACCTAGCCAGCTTTGCACCACCATGCCTGTCAATACCGGGCTCTGCCTTGCCTGCTACGCCGCACCTGAGCTCGCCACACTGCGCCACGCCTTGCCTGCTACGCCACAGCTTGCTTCTCCTTACCACCTGAGCCGCACCTTGCCTGCTGCGCTGTACTCCGCCATTCCGCACGAAGCCCTGCTCCGCCTGGCCAGCCTCGCCCGTCCTCACTCCACTCGGCAGTCTCCGCCTTGCCTGCTTTGATTGGCTTGGCCGCGCACAACCAGGCCGCCCTGGCTTAGCCAGCTCTGCCATGCGATTCCATGCCCCGCTTTGACTTGCCTTGCCAGCCACGTCTTGCCCAACTCCACGTAGCCGCACCTGACCAAGCTCCGCTCCGCCAGCTTAGCCGCACCGATCAAAACCTAGCCTAGCCAGCTCGTCGTTGCCTCGCACGGCTCCAACATGCTTTCCGTGCTCCGCCTGCATTCACAGCTGCTTCGCTTTGTATCGCTGTGCCTGCCGGGCCAAGCCATGCAAGACCACACCTCGCCTCGCCGGCTTTGTACTGCTTCGAACCGCCTCACCATTCCATGCACTGCTCCGCCTCGCCAGCTCTGCCATTCCACTCTGCGCTCAGCACCGCCTAGCCCGCATCGCCAATCCGGGCCCAACCGCACATTGCTAAGCTCCGCCTAGCCGGCTTCGCCGCGCTTGGCCAGGCTTTACGACGCCGCGCCTCTCCTCGCCAGCATTGCTCATCCACTCCAAACTCGGACCTAGCCTCGCCTGCTTCGGTCAGCTTTGCCTCGCACTGCTACGCCACGCCTCGCATGCTCTGCTGATCCGTTCCAAGCTCCGCTCCGCCTCGCCTGCTACGGCTACTCCAAGACGGAGACGTCGAAAGTGCCCCAGCCCTGACCGCAGCTGGTCTTGCTGTCCGGGCGGCCTGCGCCGATCCCAACCTGCAGACCAACGCGCATCAACAGGTTGTGGACGTCATCAGCGACAAAGATGTCAGCGTCGTAGATGACACGAAGCTTGATCTTCCAGCCCGGTGCCCACTTGCCGCGAACACGGATGTCGGCGACACCGGTTTCGTTTCGCGTCGCAGCATCGAAACGAGCCGGCTCTCCCTCAAAGAAGTGAACCAGTGGCGAGGAGTCACCAACGTCGATGGCATCATGCTCAACGAACAACGCCAGCTTCGCCAACGTCATCTTGAAGCCAGCCAGTCGACATGCCGACACCATGGCTTGTCGGAAGCATGACGCCGGGACACCGGCTTTGCCGTTCTCGTCCCAGTGGATCGACTCGCGGTAGTTCTTGTCGAAGTCGCGTGGTGGTTTCGGTTCTCCCTTTTTCTTCTGCTGCGATCCCTTCGCGTGCTTGTCCATCATCATCTGCCGCGCCTCGTCGCTGAACTTGTTCGAGACGTACGGCGCGTTGCCGACCAACAAGAACGTCATCTTCTTGAAGTTCGGGGCCTTGATCTGGAGTTTCGCTTCTGCTGCTGATTTTGACATTGTTCTCACCTTTCGTTTCTGTTGCTGTTGTGATCACTCGTCCGAGTAGTCGAACCTACTCCTTGTTCTTGAATCCCGGCAGGAACTGCACACCAACGGTGAAGCACACCGCTGGGCGCCAGACGAAACCGCAGTACTGGCAGGCGTGGGTGTGATGAGCGCCGTGCGCAAACGCCCCTTCATCGATATGCCGCTTCGAGCACATCGGACAGTGCAGAAGCATTGGGACCGGCGGTTCTTCCGCGTGAACCGCCGCACCAGATCGCTTCACGTACTTTGCAATGACCTTCTGGAGACTCCTCAGAGTAGCTGGCCACTCACTGTCGCCCTCAAACAAGGTCACTGCATTGATCGCACCGATGAGTTGATCGTTCATCTCACGTATGGAGCACATCCTCTCTGACAGAGGTGTCTCTTCTTTACAGACACACTCTTCTGCTACGCCGTCGATCTTGACGAACCCACTACCGTCGCACTCATCACAGCGATCGGTTCCGTGTTCCGCTTCGACCGAATGAAGCTTACTCACGGCTTCATCCAACTTGTCCTTCCGTACGAACAAGCCGTGGTCGAGTGGTTTGTCCGCAGGCAAATCCCTACTGTGCTCCAACCAATCCGCGTAACGCCGACCGACCTCTGCGTAGGCCTCGTACAAGGCACGATCGCCACTCACGAAGGTCCCGTTCTGCTCGGGATCTGTTTGAGCGCGGACCAGTACACGCTCCGGGTCTTCCAGTACGATGGCATCAGACGGAAACGAAGCCACCGCATGGATAACGCGGTACCCTTTCTTAGCAAGCCGATCAACAGAAGCGCGGCCAATGTCAACCGCTTCTCCCCTGGTCAATGCTTTACTGCTGGTTGATTGGAACGGCGCACAGTACGGGCCAGTGGGATGTACTGCTTCCGAGATCACGGCGTAGTCGCTGTTACACAACTTCAATCCTGCCGAGTTACCCAGATACGCTGCCAGGTCTCTACCAAGATCGCTCATCTTGTACGATGGCTGAAGCTTGGTCTTGTGCTCAATAAGACCAAGCACCCACTGCAATGTCTCCTTCACGATCATGACGACATCTCCTTACGCGCTTTCCGGCACCTGTCACAGGCGTTACTCGGTATCGATGACATCGGCACGGTGCGACCGTTGTACTTCATGGTCTTGCACGCCGATGTGCCTTGCACGAAGTAGTGACTGACACGGCCCAGTGGAGCCGCCCACCCTCCCATCACCTGCTTCGCGATCTCGAACATGGACGCATCATGAGACGCCACGGCCTCGTTCCACTTCTCCACGCGGTCGAGCAGTGCCTCATGGTCTTTCAGCGTGACATCATTGGATGTCACAAGACCTGCGTCAGTCAGAACTGCCTCAGCAACACAGATGTCCCGAAACAGCTGATCTCCGTCCTCGTCTTTGACGTGCAGCATCAGTTGTGCTGTTTCAAGCTTTGCGAAGAACCCGATGAGGTAGGGGTCTTCTCCGTCGCACCCCCCCGTAAACGCTCCAACCCTTCGTCCCAACCGGCTCAAGCACAAGGCCGAACTCGAACTCCCTCGGTTGCTCCATCCATCACTCCTTGTGTTGCTGCCAATCAAGGTGGCTGCTGTATTCGCTGTTCCATTCCGAAACGAGCTCGTCTTCCACAAGCTCGTTGCTCTTGATGCGTCGAATGATCTCCGCACGTATGGCACCCACATCCCCGGTGAGGCCAAGCCGCTCCGCCAGTTTCTGCTCCAGCGTGATCAGCTTGGCCTCCGTACCTTCGGGAGTCTCGAACAGCTCCTCACCCATCGCCGGCAGGCCTCACTACCGAGGTACCCACGATCTTTAGGTTATTCGCCTTCAAGGCCTCGTTCATGGCGTGGAGCTCCGACAACGCACAACTGATGTCGGCCTTGGTTACGACCGCGTCCCCTCCCATGGGCCGCCCCTCAGCCCAGCGCAACATCTCCGCCAACTTCGCCTCTGTTATGTATTGCACGGAACCTCGCCTGTTTTAGAGATGACACGAAGGATGTGGATGATGTTCTTGCGAGCCTGCTTCTCGAACCGCTCGTAGAAGTACTCTGACAGGAAGATCTCGCGCTTGCTGAGCAGCATGTTCAAGAACTTCACACGCCCTTTTCGGACCTCATCGGCCCCGAACTTCTGCAACAACTCTTCGCAGACCTCAGAGTCCGTGGATACGACCACGTCCCAGCGCGCCTCGCCGAAGCTTGCGATGTCGCAATCAAGGAACAAGGCGACCTTCGCTGGCACATCACCTTCTCCAAACTTACCGTGCTGCGCAGTGGCCTTGATCATCTCTTCTGCGAGATCAAAGTCTGAATCAGACACATGGATGGAGTTAGCGGACCCTCGATCGAACCTTCGCTGTACCGCCACTTGATGAGAACGCATCAGCCGTACACTCTGCTCCTCGTTCATAGGCGAGCCCTGCATTGTGTAGACCGCGTCGTGATACAGCGCAGCCAGCGCCATGCTGATGTCATCCTTGCTGACGTTCGTTGACTCCCGGCGTAGTTGATTCGTCCACGACAACACGGACAGTGCATGGTCCCAGTTGTGGTAGTGACGATCCGGGCTTTTGTACGCAAGCCTCACCTGGTCAATGACATCGAGCCCCAATGCTAGCGACAAACCGCTATTGCGCAGGATGGTACTTTCTTCTCGCTCCGTGAACTTCATGTGATCTCCTTTGGTCTACAGCCCGTTGTTCAGTAGGTCTTGTGCGATCGTCCTGTAGATGGACAGTGGAATGAGGTTGTTGTCGTCCTCTTGGTCTTGTTCGATCGCGGCTTTGACCCTCAGCCCCGCTGTCTTCAATGCCAAGAACTGCTCGGATGACAGGAAGTCGAACTCAGTCTTGTCCTTGAGAAATACTTCACAGACTTCATCGACTCTCGTTGGAAAGACGCTCGTTGGTGTCCCACCAAGCTCATTCAGAGGGCTCGCTTTTGTGATGTTGTGATTCATGACTGCAGCAGCGAAGAAATCTCCGGTGCGCATGGCATCGACCACTCTCAAGCAACGCTGAGCGTCGTCCGGCAGCATCTCGAGATCGATACCTCCGATCTCGCCTTCTTCGAACGTGCCCTTCTCTTTCTCTTTGCGAATCACCTCCATGGGATCCACGCCGAGACGCCCGGTACGAAGCATGGACCCGGCCATGCACACGGTACAGTTGTTGTTGGACTCAGGACCGGGATCCGTCTTGTTCAACCACGAGTCCATGTCGATCTCGACACCGCTGTCGATTGCCGATTCTAGATCGTCGAGCGCTGCGCTCAACAGGCCACTCAGCTTGTCCATGCCGTAGCTGTTCATCGTTCTGTCTCCATGATCTTGTCGATCGTCACCACGAAGCCTTCGCGCTCCAGTTCCTGAATGACCGCTTGTGTGATTCCGCGTAAATCACTGTCTGAATATCTGAAAGCCCGAACAACGCACCGATCCATCACATCTCGGTCATCTGCGTGTGCAGTGACGGACTTGGTTCGTTGGAACCTGGAGTCCTTCTTGTTCCATGGTGTGAACCTGGCCATGAACAATGGGTGTGGGAACTTGCCGCGGAAGCACATGGCACGATCATCAAGGATGAAGTGTGCCGGCGGTTTCTGTGTTGGGAACTCGATCTGACTGATGTACTCGGCCTCCAGCCCATGCTTCGTCAACCACTGCTTCATCGCTTCGATGGCTCCCGGATACAACGACCGTGAGCTGTAGATGTGAAACTCGACCAACCCACTGCTGACTACTTCTCGAATCCAGTCGATCGCTCCTTTCACTGGCTTGTCATCAATGACGTGAGCACCGCTCCAGCCCTTGCTGTAGTTGTGAAGGACTCCGTCGAAGTCACAACACGTGATCGGCCTGTACTTCTCCTCAGGCAGCTTGCCGTCGATCAACTTGATGTCTGGAAGCTCCCAATCCAGCGGAACCTCATCGCAGAACTTCGGAGAGAAGTCTGGGTAGTAGGTACCGACCACTGTCCAAGCGTACTCCTCGCTTTGGCACAGGATGGTAGCCTCAAAGCGCTTCTCCACCGCCGCAGTTCGGTAGTGAGACCTCGTACTCACTGCCACTGGCGAGAAGCGAAGCGGGGCAAGCCTTTCGACTTCGATCGGTGGATGCTCTGGATTCAGCTTTGACCAGAAACTCACGTGATACTTCTTCATGTTGGCATTCCTTTCAACAGATCTTTGATCGCGTCTGCCCCGTGGGTACCCACCAAGCGCGACACGGCCTCTTTGGTGTGAACCTCAAGCACGCGTGATGCGATGATTCCAATCACCACGACCTTGGCTGCGTTGTGACCCGAGATATGGATGTCACTCTCAAGCAACGAAGCGACGATGAGGGCGCGTCGGTGGTCCCCGTCCACTGCACGGTGCACCTCCTTGGTAACGGCCTCCATGTCCTTCTTCGTCAGTCTGATACCGGACATCACCGGGCCTTCAGCGATACCGACCAACCGATCAGCTTCCGCTCTGTAATCACCCAGAGAAGCACGGAGAGCGTTCAGCTCCTTGAGTTCGTCGACCACAGCGCGGATGTCAGAGGATCTGAACTTGCTGCGTGTCTCCAACGCCTCCTCGAGACGTGCGATGACGTCGTTGTTACGGATCTCACTCATTGTTGGCCTCCAACCATTCGACGATGATGTCGCCGTGACATGGGTTTGGTTTGCAGAAGCAACCGAGGACTTGACCGCGTAGTTTCAGAATGCTCTTCCGAAACTCAGGATCCGACTTCACCTTCTCGTAGAAGTACGACCTGTAACACGGCAGCGTACTTGCCCCTGTCTTGTGGATCTCTCCACAGCGGGAGCACATCTTGCCCTTGGCATATGGATTACCGAACGGACCTTTCAAACCGTACGTGTTGCCTCTGCCGATGTAGACGTCGAAATCACCTGTACGCCTTACATTCACGACCTTTGTCATGCCTGCGCCACCTTCAGATTCTTATCGACCAATGCAAGGACCTCGCGTTTGAGATCAACATCGTAGCCGCTGTCTTTCCAATCCTCTCCGATGAATCCCCAGACGGCATCGACATCGTGCATGTGCCCACAGCACAGCTTCGCCATTACTCGTATGCCCCACAGGCCCTCGTCCTCGATGCGCTTAGCGAGTCCGGCTTTGATCTTCTTCGCAGCAAACTCAGACACACCCCACGTATCGACATAGCTCATGTCGAAAGGTTCGTCGTCCACTACCGCTACCAACCGCACATGACCGTGAACTTCTGCCGCAGCGAACTCCACGTTGATTCGAGCATCGCGCAAGCAGTGAAGAGCTTGATTTTCGTCGTGATCATACTTCCGATGTCCCGAGTACAGCTTACGGAGTCGGCGATACTCATTCTCCACTGTCATGTACTCAGTCTTCCTCGACTGCTCCTGCTGAACAGCGTGTTCCATTCCCCTCTCCTTCCAGGTCCTTACCGCTACGGTAGTACTCGGCAGCACCAGCACACTGCCTGTGTTGGCTAGCCGGCTTCTTCTTGAAATCTTCGGTGTACACCGTGTGGTGACAGACGAACTCTCCTCCAGTTGCCGCAGCTGTCGCATGCAGCGACGCCCTGACCACAGCTGGTCTCTGTGGATTTTTGACACCGATCTTGCTTGCCATCTTGAGAACGAAGGCGGCGAAGGCGTTGTCGTTGTCTTCTCGGAACGGGCATGTCGCACACGGCACAGACACCAGCTTGTGACGCGGGCGCCAAAACCTGCGAGCTTTGAGAATACGGGCTTTAGTTGTCACTGATCGCCTCCTATTGCTTATAGGCTGCGATCTTTATGTTTCTTCGCTGTCCGTTTCGCACAGAGAAGACATGAGACTTGTCCCACCCGCGTCTGATCCTCTGCAACAGCGCCTTGTAAGTGATACCGAGATGCTCTGCCCATTGCCCCAGGGTCTTGCCGTCCTCTTCATCATCTGATCGGTCAGTAAGACCCTTGTTCTGTTGTCGCTTAGTCTCCCACCGACAGTTCTCGGGGCAGTAGTTACCGTCCCGATCTATTCGACCGATCGTGTAACTTCGGTTCGGTCTCTTGCCTAAATCGGCGAGGAAGTTCTGAAAGCCTCCTTTACCTCTCCACCGATCACACACCACAATCCCCCTACCTCCGTAGTGCATATACATGTTGTGATTGACGCTATAGCAACGCTGGTTCATCGCTAGCCACGACACATAAGTCGGACTGGTACGTTCACGACGACGGTGACCGTGCACGGTCATTGTTACCTCCGAAAGAAAGAACGCGGGACCGCCCGAAGGCAATCCCGCTTCTGTTCACTGTGCAGCCAGACGCCATGCAAGAACGTTGAGCAACACGAGAACGCCCGACACCACCTGCCAGGTCCTGGCAGAGCGCTTGTATTGATCACGTTCGCGCAGCACATACCACGAAGCACGGCGAGTATCTTCCAGCAAGTCCAAGAGGTCCGTGACCAAGTGCCGAGGAATACGGCTGTCTCCGGTTGCCTCCCGTAACCAACGATTGATCTGTGTTTCGACCTCAGTAGCAGCCATACACCCTCCTCAATGACCGCCCACCAAGATCCAACCTACGTAATGAGCGATACGATCACTTTCGAAGTACGCGCCCTTCCGAAGGCAGACGCACTCCATCTTGCCGGCATCGACAAACAAAACCCTACCGGTGGAGCTGTAAATCGAAGGCCTCCTGTCGGTGCACACCTCTTCACAGTCACTCTCGAACTGACCTGGCATGTAGTACCCCGCCGGGTTCGGCAGACTCCTCACCATGCCGTCTTTGATCCTAACCTTCCCGAGCTCATCGAAGATCTCTGTGGCGTCGAGCTTCACCTCGATCTTTGGGTCGTAGTTGATGGTCGGCACAAGCTCATCAACGAGTAGCGTCATGCTCATACCCAACAGCACGGCACAGACCTGAACAACTACGACGATCGAGGTCACTACGATGACACAGCGGTACGCGAACCGCAGAGCGTCTCCCCACCACGTCATTGGTTTGTAGTCCTCGGGCAGATAGTTGCGCTCCATGAAGCGCTGTACACGTTCTTCCACACTGAGATCTTCCTGTTCCCTGCTTGCTTCGTTCATTGCTTCCTCGTTAGTCGTCGGACGCATTCATCCGCTTCAGTTTCGGTTAGGCCCTCGTTCCACGTGGTTTGTACCCACCATGGCCTCAGGTGCCCCATGTCACTGCTGTCATCAATGATCACAAACCGCTTGCTGATTTCTGGATTACCATTGATCCATTTCTGGATGTTCAGCCCCCGTCTCATGTGGTGATCGTGCCCTGTCCAACTAGTCGCGGTCTCACCGATAATCCGCAAAGACAGGTCAACACGACCGCGCGCCTTCAACACAGACCACACCTGCTCGGCGTTCCATGCGGATGACGAGACTACTATCGAGGCATCTGTCAGCTCGATGATCCTCGACAGTGCTGCGATTGCCGCCGGATCCACGTGACCTACCGTGTACAACGGACTCCTCATCGGATACCCATCGGACTGCATCCACCTACCAGAGTTGAGCACCCCGTCCATGTCCAGAAAGATCAGCCGATGGATCATCCGCACCCCGAGTAATGTACGACAGACAAGACCGCTACCACAGCTAGTGACAGCAAGATCGGTCTCCAGTGATGGTACGAACTGTACCTGTGTGGTCCACGTAAACGCATGACGCCCCCCCATTCACAAGACTACGAATCCGGATGCTTACCGCCGTTCCGAACAGACCGCTTGTCGAGTATCGCCAGCTTCTCGACGATGGCGCCCCTGAGATCGAAGCCCATGCATCTTGCAAGGCGCACTGTCTCAAACAGGGCGAGCTCCATCGAGATGCAGACGTCTCGCTTACGTAGCGGGCTCTGAACCTTGCGCCAGTACTGCATGGCCTTCACTACGTACCGGCGAATAGGTCGCGTCAGTACTGACTTCGACTCGTGAGGATTCGGTAGGAGACCGATGTGCCGTGCAGGCCAGTCCTCCCCTTCGTAGAGATCGTGCAACATCGTGATGAGATAGATGGCTACATCGGCCAGCTCTTCGTGTTCGTGCTGCGTGCTTGACGCATCCTCGAACTCCTCGAGCTCGGAGATGATGCACATCAGTCTGCACGGCAGAACTTCCATGCGCGCAGGGTTGAACTCTAGGCGAGCTCTCGCTTTGAGGATCCGTTCTCGCAACTCGCTGTCCACACTGTTGTCGGTGTTCATTGCTTCCTCTTCAGTTCGATCGTAGGTACATGGGCTCCGCGAAGCAGTCCCACCATACCAGCTGTCCCTCTGCCGCCTGGCGTGGCGGCGCCGTCCGTCGGCTTGCCTTCAAGCAGCATGCGTCTGTTACGTATCATTCCCGCGGCTTTGCCGTAGCGATCCCAGTCAGCCGGATAGACCGCAACCGGGATACAACAGAGCTCTGCGTACTTACCTGCCAGGTAGTCAGCACCTGGAGCAGCACCGTGAATGATAACTTCCACCTCATGTTCGCGAGTGAACTGATCGAGAAAGTCGTACAGCAGCTCGAGATCACCAAGCACGTTACCGAAGTCACGGCCACCGCAGACAAGAAGTCTCTTGGGTTTGTCCATACCAACAGCCCTCCCATCTGCTGATAGTGCTAAACCGACGGCAACCCAAGGTGCCTGGCGTGCGGTTGGCAATAGCCTTGCACGTTGCACTTCTTACACAGCACGGCATCGCAGTTGTCACCAGTACGTGACCCACCCAGCGGGTACTTGCACCGGAGGTTGCCGCTATGCGTGCAATGCTTGCACGGACCGATGCCTGGTTGTGACTCCTGCTCGACCTTGTCCTTATCGAGACCGATCTTCTCGGCCCACCTCTGTGACACCACCAGCTTGCCGGTGTCACCCCTCTTCTTGATCTCTGATGAGTCGCGCAGAACGCTCTTGGGTACCCAGACCTTTCCAAACTGCGTAATGACCAAGACCGCGTGGGCGGTTTCCGCTTTCGCGGTACACATCCCCTCAATATCGAAATCGCTCATGTTACCTCCGATGATCCATCTACACACAGAAACGAAAACACGAAAGCCCCCACCGCTTTGGACGGTGAGGGCTCCAGTGGAGGCGGGGGGAATCGAACCCCCGTCCGAGACAGCCACAAGTCGAATACTACGTGCGTAGGACACTTACCGGCTTACGGTGCCGCAACTTGTCCGAGTTACCGTTTTGGTGTGATCGAGACCACACCGGGTTTGACACCGGAGCTTCCGCTGTCGCCAGGATCCACAGTTTCAATGACACCGAGCACAGTAGGTACTGTGTGAACTTCCGTGCTCAGTGGCTCAGGCCGCGAGGCGCTGTGCGTAGCTGTTGTCGTTCGCAGCTAGTTTTTGATCGGCTTGAAACGGGCCTACCGATCAACCCGTGCACGCATTCTTCCTGATAATCCATCCCGTCGAAACCTGTCGCCCCCTTATCTCTCAGAACCTTATACCACCCGTGATGTGCTTCTTGGCTGTATCCCTATCACACACCAGAAGAAGCATCTTGTACAACGAGTCGAGCTCCTTCACCGAGTGAACCTCCGTGCTGCCTGGTCCGTGCGCACACAACAACGCCGAACTGACATTCCCACCAATGAACCTGGATCGAAGAGCCTCGTACTGACCGCCTTCGATCAGGTGGAGCTTCAGCTCAAGACGGCCGAGTAGTGTTTGCGGGATCTTGGGACCAAGCATGGTGTCGTCCACGCCCATGATGTCGATGAGCGCGATCCTATTACCCGGGTCGTAACTGAACTGCATACTCGGTGGGACCGACCACCCATCAGCGCCCATGCCCTGCGCCGACATCTCAACGCCATAAGACTCCAAGGCTTCGTAGATCTTGTCCGCGTCGGAGACTTCCAGGTTGCGTGCCCCACCCAGACTGTTCGTCCAACCAGAAACTACGACGTAGGGATGATCCCTATCGCACGCGTGTTCGTGGGTCTTCCCGTCCCCGCTGTCCGTTGTCGTGTAGCCCAGCAGGTGCAACGTCTGCACCGTCCTGCGAATCCCAGGATTCAACTGATCGTAGTCCATAGCCCTCCAATGAAAAAGGGCGGCAGGTTTCCCCACCGCCCCTCTCGACCACAACAGACCTCGGCTACCCTTCGGTGCCCGTGGATGCCGGTTGCTCATCGAACACCGACGGTGTCGACTTCTGTTCCGTGGCCTTCTTGGCTCCGGACTTCTTCTTGGCTCCCGTCTTCTCGCGCTTGCCACTGACGGCCTTCGATGGCTTCGCCTTGGCTGCCTTCTTCGCCGGCTTCGATGCCTTGGTCTTGGCCGCCTTCGCCGCCTTCTTCGGTGCCTTGGTCTTCTTGCTCCCGCCGCTGGTCTTGTCCTGGTAAGCCTTCAATGCCGCCTTGCGCTTCACACCGCTGACGGCACAGCTCGCCACGGCCTCAGCGACCGTCATGTTGTGGTTCTTGGCGTACTCACGGAGCTGCTCCGCGTCGGCGCCGCTGATTGAGACTTCAACACTGATTTTCGACATGATCTCCTCTTTTCTTGGCGGTCAGATCCGCCTCTGTTCATGAATGATCTTGACTCGTGGAAAACGCAAACTCCCATCAGGGGTGTACCCAAAGAACTCGACCGTAGCCTGCTTGCCGATGAACTTGTGTTTGTTCTGGAGCAGGTTGGTCAGGTACTCCCGGGATCCCACCGCGTTGGGCTTGCAGGTCTCGCCGTTGCCAAGATCGATCACGACGACCCCTGCCATGCCCGAACGATTACCGATCCCTTCCAGGATTTCAAGTACCTTGTACTCACGATCCTGTGTTTCTTTCCGTTTGAGCAGGTTTGAGCTGCGTTTCTGCTCGTACGGAGCCTCCAAACGGATCATTTGACCTTCGTACCCCTCCTCCAGCCATGCGGCATACAGGGTATCCAGGTGCTGATGGTCTTCAACCCTGACCGTAGGCACCAGCCGGATATACGGGCTATCGCACATGGCCACTACGTCAGCGATCCGTGACACCCGGCTTTCGAAGGACTCTGAGTCGTTCATCGGGGAGTCGTAGATCCAGTACTGCATCCCTGCCCTCGACCGCTCCAAGTCCTCGTCCGTCAAGGACGTCTTACGCACCAGTGACACGATGCTGTTGAAATCAGCCCGCATGTCGTGGTTGTAGAGCTCCCCGTCCAGCTTCAGCTCTGGAATGGCATTGAACGCGATCTCCAATGCCTCGAGGATATGAGGAACAGCCACGATGGGTGTGTTCTTTCGACTCATCATCGAATACTCAGTGGCGATCCCACGAATACCGTCCAACTTTGGCTGGCTGTAGGCACGTCGTGCATGGATCATTGCGCCGGCTTTGTCCAAGTAGTCCGTGTAATGCTTGGCAAGCATCGGCTGAAACCGATCGGAAGACTTAGCGCTCTCCAGGTCTTCACAGTAACCGGCCTTTATCTTGGCCCTGTAGTTGGCCTCAACCTCGAGCACACACTGTTCCTCGGCGGTCGTCTCGTTTGACCTGCCCACGTTCTTACCGACACAAACAGTAGGCGTAGACTTCACGATCTCACCGCCCCACTGGCCACTGTGTACTCGATGAGCGTTGCCTCCAACGATCTCCTGCCACCACATCTGCACCGCACCAGTAGCTGTACGCTTGAACAACTTCGGGAAGCGCAGAACCTCATCCTTCCCGCTACCAATCTTGGTGTAGGTAAGCATGCTTTCCTCTCTATGCTGATAGCTACGATCGCTGCCGCAACAACGAAGCAGCGAGTTTCAGTAGATTCCCTAGCGGGGGTAACGGTGCGTCACCGTGCATCAACACCAGCACAAGCTCTTTGATCGATGGTTCCGATGTGCGGAACAAATCGTACATACCGTAGATGACTTGGAACTCGTGCATGTTGCCGCGGAACACCGCCTTCGCTCCAGCAAATGCAGTGGTGTAGTTAGCGCCGTTCGCGAGCAACAGCGCCGTTTCTTGGCTCAACACCACCGACGGGCAAGCCAACAGCACATGCCCTTGCAGGTCGCGCGACACACTGCGCAAGGACCACACCAGACGGTCCTCGTCTCGCACGATCGCCACACTCATGTCATCCGCACCGTAGTCGGCCTCTGGCACAACATGTCCTCTATCCACGTGAGCAAAACCTCCACCGCTTCGAACAGCAGTGACTGCAACCACCGGAGAAAGACATCAACCCCTGTCTTCACCACCAGATGGTAACACGAACTCAGCTGGTTCCACTGTAGGCTTGCCCAGAAGGCCGCCCGCCATGATCCGCTGATCCAACAGATTCAACGCATGCTCAAGGGATTGCGCAATGCTGCGCTTCACGTCGAGTATGGCGTGTTCAGCGATGGGTGCACACGACGCGCACAAAACCAGGCGTCGAACGATCTTCGATGTCGCTCCCATCGGATTCTTGCACGACATACATGACATGCTCATGCCGGTACCGTAGCAGTCTCAGCACCAAAAAGCTGCGACCACGTATTGACGTCGAGGTAGCACATCCCACCTTCCAAAATCGTCGAAGCCATCGGCTCTGTAATCATGTCCTCGACGACAGTGCGACGAACCCACGCACAACGTCCGGTGCGCGTTGTCTTCTCTTCCGACTCCACCTCTACGAAGAGAACACGTTCTTGAAGAAGCTCTTCACACTTCGTGCACGCCCCACCGGGTATGACAACACTGCGCGGCGCCTCACCGTCCTCACTAAAGCCCTGCTCCTGGAACGCTCTGCGTGTCTCACGGTGCAAAGCCCCGAACAACACTACCCCGGCGTCTTCTCCACAGAAGAAGCACACCTGCACACTGGGGTTCACTCCGTGCTTTGGATCAAGTCTGATTGACATCATTCACATCCTTCGCGATCTGTTTTGCTGCTTCTGGATACATCAAGTGCGGTGGGTTGCCCTTCTCGTTGATGACGTACTTATGAAGCCTTCCCTGCTTCTCTCCGGTATCGATCACCCACTTGTTCTCTACCCACCTACGCATATCCATCTTGATCTTGCTTTGCCTGAAATGCTGCGACGTGAGGTAGCCGCGCTTCAGTGACTCCAAACACAACCTCACCGCCGACTCCTTCCACGGTGAAATCGACCCCGGGCTCTTCACACCTGGCGGAGTCCAGATCTCACGCTCCGGGTGCCAAAGCCTATCGCTGTAGTACTGCTTCTTCTGCAACGGCAAACCGGATAACGAGCCTCTGACATCTGCCACCAGCTTGTTGCCTCGAACCCTGGTGCCCTGCAGAACAACGATGCTCAATGAGTTGGCGACTTCTACGAAGTGATGACGGGCTTTGACCACCAACACCGCATGATAATCCGGGCCGACACTCGCATGCGCCCTCGGCATGGCTTGATGCAGTACCTCTAGATTGTCGCGTAACTTTGCTTGGATACCGACTTGATCCCCTGGTTTCACGCCACCAGCGCGGACCTTATCAGTGGCCACCAAAAGAAGATCGCACTGGCTGGTCTCTGGGAAGACGCGCCAGCCCTCGGCTAGCGCGTACTCCACCATAGCCATGCACAGTGCGTTCTCCGATTCGTACAAATCAGCCATCTTCTCGAACGTAAAAAGTGTTCTCGAACATGCACAGAGCCGGGATCGTGCCGTCAGGCTTCGTGTCCATCTTGCCACCAAAGGCCACTGTACCGGGACAGGGATCAGCGAGCTTGCCCTCCGCCCACTGCTTCGTACGAGACAGTACTGCCATCCACCACTTGCGATGCTTCTCCCAGCTCAGCTTGGCAGGCCAGCTTGGCGGCTGTGTACCGTCTTCGTTGAGCTCCAGGATCCACGGTCGATCACCGTCAAGTGCACGAGATTGTGCGAAGATCATGTCCAAGTAGGTGATGCCAGGGACTTGCGCTTTACGTGTACGCCACCTGCGGGCGTATGTGTACGCAATGGCAACGTGCTCATCCCTGCTCAACCACCCAGCCTCGCCGACCTGAGATCGGGCCAACCACAAGAGGGTGTTGTTATCGAGCTGCTCCGCCGGAGGTACATCCCGCCTGTCCGCGAATGCGGGCAGGGTACAGCACAAAACAGACAGAGCTACGAGGACAGAAATCAGGCGTCTGAGGTTGTTCATTATCACTCTCCACGTACTGGCCGATCATGTGAAATACTTGATCAGCGGTTTGATCCTACGATGATGTACAGTAACGCCATGCACATCGATCGCCTTCTGATGCTCTACCGTACCGTATCCCGCGTTGTTGGACCACCTGTACGCAGGGAACTCTTGGTGCAGCTCATGCATCAGATCGTTCCTAATGGTCTTCGCCACAATGCTGGCAGCACCAACTGACGTGTACGATCCATCGGCCTCGATCTCGCATCGCACGATCTCATGACCAGCATCATGCAACATGTCAACCACACGATCGTTGGAACCGTCAATGACTATCGAAGACGGTAGATCACCTAGTTGCTTCATCAGCAGTTCTACACAAGTGAGGATCGCTTTCCTCCATGCGTTCTTTCCGAACTTGTTGATATGATCGACACTCACCGGTACGCACTGAACACCCAATGAGATGTCCGCGATGCTTTGAACCAGCAGACGACGCTTGTCGTCACTCAGCTTCTTGGAATCACGGACACCAAGACCTGCCAGTTCCGAGTCACCGGCTCGATTCGTTGCTACTGCGCAAACGGTGTAAGGCCCGGCCCAGGCACCGGTGCCCGACTCATCGATCCCAATGGTGATGCGCTGGCCCATGTTACCGAACAACTAGGGCGACGAACGCCACAAGCTCGTCAAACGGCACCACTGCTTTGTCGACGTAGACAGGCGCGGGCTTGGCTGACTTTGGCTCGTGAATGGGGAGAGCGCTGACTTTTGTCTCTCCCGGCAGACGACCTTCCGCCAATGCGATGTCCGCGCCACGACGAACGAGGACCACCACCTGGTAGATCTGCTTCAGAACAGCCTTGGTGGAGCGGCTGTGGCCGGACGCCTGTGACGGAGCTACTGACTTGAGGTATTCGTACATCTGATCGCGCGTCAGTTCATTGAACTCTTCGATTTCCATCTGATCTCCTATTCATAGAGCTCGGTCTCTCCGTCACGCCTCACGGCAAGCACAGGGATCGAGTATGAGAATGCAGTCTCTACCACCGCTGGATCGGCTTCAACGACTGATAGTCGCGGTTGGGCCGCTTTCTTTTTTTCTCCCGGTTCAGCGGGCTTTGGTTCTGGTGGAAATGCCACGACCAAGGCAGCGGAATCGAGTACTTCAAGCGGGCGCTGGTACAACCCACTGAGCTGCTCACCGCTTCCTGCCTCTGTGACGGTAATAGGAACCAGACCAACCATCTTGCAGCATTCCTCAACACATAGATCAAACCCAAAGTGCCCACCGCGCACCGGCTGATACATGGCTACCGACCTTAGGATCTCCATCACAGTCTCCATCAGATCGATGTCCGAGTACTGTGTGCGGCCGACGCAACCTACGAACACCACGCGGGGTATGCCGTCGGCGTTTCGTAGGTGCGTGGCAGCTCGCTCCATCGGTGTCACTTGCCCTCGGCAAGAATGACATCCAGGACATCTTGACGTTGTTTGTGTTCCAACGCGAAGTACTCGTTGATGAGTCTTTGTACTGGATCAACCTTCGACGCCGACTCAGAGAGTTTGATGTTCTCGTTTCGGCGCCATTCTTTCAAGAAGCTGTACTCGAGCTTCGCGGAAGTCATCCGACCGAGTGCACGATTCCGCCAGATCTTGTAGTCCGTAAGGCTGAGGCGCCTACGAGTCTCCTTGTCCGTGCGATTGGGATCACTCAGCTGCAGCTCAATGCCTTGTATGACGTTTTGAAGCTCATGCATGCGCCTTCGGCAATCTGCCAATGACACGGGACACTGAAACTTCGGTTGTTGCTGTGACATGTGTTTCCTCTCAGGAGGTACGGTAGATGTACGTTGGAAGCTGACGGCCCTTGCTTTCTTCCGCCATCTTCATGATCACGGAACCTGGTCCAGAGCACACGGCTACTACAGCCGTCACTTGGTCCCATCGTGGGGCCATCATACCAGGGACGAAGCGAACACCGTGCCGCTTCGCGTAATCCTCCGCAGTCCCATTGCCGGCAATGGTCTCAGGCCAGTAGCCAGACGCAGCAACAGCATCGTCCACGTCCCTCTTAGTAGCTGTTGTGTCAACCATCAGATACAGATGCATGTTCCTCCAGTCGACGCCGTAGCGTCGTGCTTCGTTCGTAGTCTTGAATGTTGGCGAGCGCTGAGTACACCTGTTCCCTCATACCGATCAATGTCACCGTCTCTTTGGCTCGCGTCACTGCGGTGTACAGCAGGCGCCGTGTCCACATTCTGTGGTGCGAGACGTGGCAAAGAACGATGACGTCTTTCCACTCAGAACCCTGCGCCTTGTGCACTGTGATGGCGTAGGCCAAACGAAGAGAGCGCTTCGCGTCACCGCTCTTGTATGTGACAGGGGTGGTCTTACCGAAGTCGACCATCACATCATCACCAACGATCGACAGCACGATTCCGACATCACCATTGAACACGAGCTTCTTGTAGTCGTTGGCGATGCAGATCACCCGGTCATGTTTTCGGATCGTGTAATCCAGGTCGTCTGAGTTCCGCAGTGAGATACCACCGGTCCCTGGGTTCAAGTACTCCTGCAGGTCTGCGTTGATCGCATTGACACCCAGATGCCCTCTGTTCTGTGGCACAAGCACCTGCAGATTGTCGGTCGAGTCGTTGTAAGGCTTGGCGTACTCACGAAGATGGCGGCGAATGTCGTCAGAGTCCTCCGCCTCGATGAACCTGAAGTCTGGGCTGTCCTTTAGGTCAATACGGCCTGTTCGAATCAAAGGCGCTGTCCTACAGACCCAAGAGGTGGCTGCTGCGCGGTGTACGGTTTCCAACCGTGTGACGGGAACGCGATCAGAGTCGATGATGTCCTTGAACACCTGACCCGGTCCGACGCTTGGAAGCTGGTCTACGTCACCCACGAAGAAAACCCTGCCATGCACAGGGACCGCACTGAGGAACCTCGCAGCCAGCAAGGTGTCCAACATCGAGGCCTCGTCGATGATGTACCAACCGTACTGGAACGGGCTGAGCCTGCCTGCCTGGTGCGTCGCCAAAGCCATGTGAATGGTGCTGGCTGCGGCTCCTGTGCTTTGACCCAGGCGTTTTGCAGCCTTGCCCGTCGGTGCCAACAAGAGAACGGTCTCCCCTTCTTCTGCAAGCTTCTCCACAGCAGCGCGCATGATTGTCGTCTTACCTGTACCAGGACCGCCGGTCACAACACCACGATCGCCGTTCACGACCATGTCGACAGCTTCTTCCTGCTTCGGGTCTAGTACAAACGTGCTTGGTGACTCTTCGTCAGTCATACGTCCTCCAGTTCCTGATCCCTCGGTGCCGAACGCTCCTCGGGTGTACCGAGCAAGTCGAGGCAGATCGATTCTTCGGCGCGGCACATGTGCCAGGGTTGGATTTCTCCATCGTATATGTCGATCTTGTTGAAAGCGGCGCACCACATCAACGCTTCATCGAGCCGATCTTCGGACCACATCTTCTCTCGGCAGAAGTGCTCCTTGACCGACTCGATTGACGTCGCGGTATGGCCGTTCTCCATGGCTTCCCTGACAAGAACATCAGTGAGCTCGGCTCTGTCGCGCCTGGGGTCTCTGTCGGTGAGGCCTTTGTCGTTCGCAATGGCGTCTGCACGGTTGAACGAAACCACGCCGTACCAATACAGTTGGTACGGATCTTCGTTGACGAGATCAACGACATGGGCGTACCCCATTTTCGACAAAGCAGACGTGGCTTCTTCCTGATTGAGGCCGTAGTCATACAGCTCGATCAAGCACTCCTTACTCTGCTTCACCGAAAGGTACTCGCGTGCGATCTGCTGCACACGCTCCTCTGTGATCCCTTCGATTTCCATCAACCTCTCAGGGGTACGTTCGATGACGTCCCACAGTTGTGGTGGGGGAAACCTGTTGACCAAAGCTCTGGCTCGCACCGGACCGATCTGTGGAAGCGACAGAACCAGCCAATCAATGACACCATTGTTGGAGTCGGGCAGTTCCCGTACCACTGCCGTAACAGAAAACTGCGGGCCGTACTTCTTATCATTCGCCCACTTGCCCATGCAGGTCACTCGCGTACCGATACGCTGACCCTCGAGGATGCCGGAGATTTTGACCTCCTGCCGCTGACGACCCTGGCTTCGTAACAACTTCCCGTGCCCCCACCCACCACTCCAGAAACGATCCGACAGCTGTATGATCTCACCTGTGATGGATTCTTCTTGTGAAAGACCGTCTGGCATCACATCCCTCCAAAAGAAAATGGCGCAGTAGCTCGCGCACCCCTGATTGCTCTTCCAGGAACCAACCCGCCACCATTGGCAGAAGTAGGACTTTGGAAGCACCGGGATGCGCGAGCTACTGCTTCACCGCTCACAAGGCCGCGAGCGGATGATCTTGGCTGCTACTGGTTTCCGTCGAGAAGGTTCTTCAAGTCGTGCACACTATGAACGTGGACACGATTCATGAGCTGATCCGTGAGCGTACGCTGCACAGGCGAATGCTGTTCCTTGATCTCAGTAAGATCTGGTTCAACCTTCGCCTGCTGAGCGTACTGGTCACTGAAGTTCTGCTTGGTCTGGATCTCCACCAGCGCGTGATACACCTTCAACGGATCGATGTCACTGATCGCGATGTGAAGCGCTTCCAGGTCCCCATCACCAAGCAGCAGGTCGTTGACCACCCGACCTGAATGCAGAGTCTTTCTCTCCGCGTGCCCCATCACGAACGTCATGATCTCCTGCCCACCATCAGAAGACACGTAGGACCGGAGGATCAGACGCTGCTTGGAGAGCGACGCTGTGTCCGACGTCACATCAAACTCTCGGAACATCACAAACCCAGGTGGTGAGACAGTGCGCTTCTTGTGCCTCTGGCGCTGCTCCGCCTCCCCGGTTTGTTGTCGATGAACCGGTTGAGTCTTTGGTTGATGTTGCTGGTGGTGGTGGTTGGGCACCTTCCTGCCCTGATTGTGTTGCTGCTGTTGTGGTTGCTTCGTTGGCTGTTGGTTTTGCACGTAAGCACCTCCTTCACACGCTTATAGGTATGATCGCGCGTATTTCAGGAACGTACGAGAAAACCTGGGACAGCCCACAATGTCTCAACCGCACGGATCCGTTCAGCCAGGTAAGGAGTCACGTGAGCGTACGAGGCATGTGCGCGAACATGATCCTTCCATTTCCCGTGCCTAGATGGCTTGCATGCCATGTAAGCCGGGCATGTCTGTGTCAGCGGTTCTTCCTTGGCCGCTTCCGGTGTCGTCAAGGCCTGCATGATCTGCACTGTGCTCTTTGCGAGCTGCTCACGGACCGATTTGTCGTAGTGAGACGTGAGTGCAGACAACATCATGCAGCGCTCGCGGAACTCCGAGTCATGAACGATGGCACGGACAAGGTGCTTGAAATCGTGATTGGCTGCCTTGTCGCTGATGATACGAAGTACCGCGCTACCCAGGACATCACTGCTGGTCGAGGATTGGTCCTGCATGGATCGCCTTTGCACTGCCAGAGAACTCAAGCTCAAGCACACCGTCCATCTCGGTGGCGTGGAGCTGCATGTCCGCGAACTTGCGACGGCGTCCGTACTCAGCCCAGGCAATACGGCCTGCCGGCCCATCACTACCGATCATCAATGAGATGAGATCGAAGTCCGTGAGACCCGTAAGGATCTCAGTGATGGCGTGAGGTGGGTGCGGGCTCTGAACCCACGAGTATAGTTTCTTGATCTGTTCGTTCATCGTGCTCCTGACGCGAAGTCGTATGCATCCACCAAAGTCCAACCTACGTTCCCTGCTGGATCTGGTGTGACCATTGCTTCGATAGGGTTGGTAGCTGAGTTGGCAAAGACGGATTCCACGTCTTCGCGTGTGATGGGCCTCTCCATCTCCAGACGGTATGTCTGCGACGGGGGCCAGTTCTGAATGCTGACGCGTGCGGGAGGCTCACCACCCAGGTTGAGCCACCTGATGTTCAACACGTAGCGACGAATGGAGTTTGCGGCATCAATCGCCCTCCTCAGCGTGTCAGCTGCCGCGGCGTCTTGTGCGGTAGCGAGTGCGAGGAGGGCGTCGTATTGCGGGCGGGTGATCGTGATAGGCATGCCAGTAGTGTACTACTTGGCACCCACCCGACCAAGCCTCTCCAGTGCTTTGTACAAGTCCTTGCCTGCGTTGTTCAGACAAGCTGGATCACGAAGGATGTACGCAGGGTGATACGTCGCGATCACTGGATAGCTGTCGACCTCCCCGGGCACCGACACACCAGACGGGTTCCACCGAGGTACCTGTGTCTCCTGCCACACTCCGCGCCACTTGACCGGATTCGTGTTGCTGTTACCGCACAGCGCGGTGAGAGCTGCACGACCAAGTGCGATGATGATCTTGGGTTGCACCAGACGAATCTGAATCTGGAGAAAGACGTTGCACGCATCCATCTGCTTCTGCGTCGGCGCCTTGTTGTTCGGTGTGCGGCACTTCACCGCGTTGCACACGTAATAGTCACCGTCGATCAACTTCATGCCCTTGATGTACTTGTCGAAGATCTCACCTGCGGGCCCAACAAAGGGCTCACCTGTGAGGTCCTCGGATTCTCCAGGGGCTTCGCCGACAAACATGACTTCCCCGAACTGATTGCCTCGCGCGAACACGCTCTTGGTTCGGCACGTGTGCAGGTCACACTCCTGGCACACAGCGGCCTCACCTTGAGCGATCTGCAGTGTCTTCGTACGAAGCTCGAGCAACTTGTGTTCTGCTCCCATCTCAATCTCCTTTGATCAGTGCTGCATGCCCGACGTGCCGGGCTTCTGTGACGTCGCCCTTGCGGAGAGGGTTGGTTGCACCCACGACGTAGTAATGAGGCGTATCACAGACCCCACACATGATGGGACCTTTGATTTGGGTGCCCTCGGCCTCATCCCAGCGCTTCTTGATGTCGAGTTGTGTGACTGTGAGTCCAGACAACTTGATTGTGCCGCGCGATCCAGCCATTTTTGCGATCACAGGCTGGCTGATCATTGCCAGCATGTCCTCACTCCCACACTCCAAGCATTTCATGTTGTCTCCTTAGGTCTGTGTTCACGCACTACTCGCCTTCACCGACTTATAGCGCAGCTCTCTCGACTATAAGCCTGTGGAGGTACGTATGTCTCTATTGTCATTGGGCAAGAAGTACAAGACACCAATCCACGTGATCGATCCGAACGACTTCGACGATGTGCTTTTGGACCACATCGAACAGATGGACAGGTACACGCCACACACGTCTCTACGTGCCGGCGACCTCTGTACGCTGAAGAAGACCACACCACAACTGCTGTTCAAGAACAGGCTCCTACCCAGGATGTGGCAAATCCGCTTCGTCATCTCGGCCTGGGCGTTCGAGCTGATGTGCATCCTGCATGAAGCGAACCACTCGGTAGGACCGGACGAAGCACTCAACCGGCTCGAGATGAAGACAAGGATGCGCCCAAACGAGTACCGGCGCCCATTGATCTACGCGCACGGATTCCCTCACGGGATGTACCCAGACACAGCAGAATGGTTTGAGCTCCAGCACTTGCAAAAGACGTGCTTGATCGCTCCGACCGAAGAGTGGCCGACGGTGTTGGACGCAGCAAAGGCGCGCTACCGTGGCTACGACCGCCAAGCCTTCACATCCAACATCACACTGCCTGTCGCGCCGGATCACTACAAGAAGGGCGAGAACATCGGCAGGCCTTTCGACTACGAGCACGGCGCAGTTCACTCCGTAGCCTTGATGGGACTCGAACAGGTCGTGTTCCAGGCTGCAGATCCCTACGAAATCAATCGCGGGGTCTGGGTAGACAGGGAACACGACCTGTACCGTCCGTAATCACCACTCGTGGCTGTACTTCGTCATCGTCGAGTGCACAGTCTCGTTGCCAACTAGCTTCGGTACGATCCGAGCGAGCAGCACGACGTCATCCATACTGCGATGCGTCTGCTGCTCGCTCGCTACCGAGATGTCGAGAGTGACAGCTACGTCGATCAGCTTATGCCGAGAGTAGCGACTCAAGATCGGATGCTTGTGTTTGGCATAGTTCATGGTGCAGAGCGTGGGGATGCCATGAGGCCACATCGACTTCGGGATACCGCGATCAAGAAATCGTGTATCGAACGACATGTTGTGAGCTACCCATGGAGCACCACGCTCCAACAGCGCAATGATTTTGCCTGACAACGAGTAAAGTTCTGGCGCGTTGATCACATCGTCGTCAGTGATGCCGTGAATAGCTGCAGCTTCCGGATTGATGCTGCAGCCCGGATTGACCAAGCTGCTAACAGCCTCTTCAATCTCTCCGTTCCGGCACAAAGCTACCGTAACTTCACATACACGATCATTACGACCGACCCCAGTGGTCTCCGTATCGAATACGATGTACGGGATGTCGTTCCAGTACAAACTGGTCCAATCGAAGTGTTCATTCATCGTGGCTTCTTTCCGTGGACGTTCTCGTGGTTGGTGTCGTTCGGGTTGTTGAAAGCATTGAACATGGCCAGTGCTCCGGATCGGCAGATGGTTTCGATGTCACACATCTTCAAATGCATGGTATCGTCGACGACGGTCCCCTTCTCCAGCATCTTGTTGAGCATGACCTGAGCCGAGACAGTCAACCTCTCCACAACCTCGTCATGCTTGGCTCCTCCGATCTTGAATGTCTCAGCCAACGGAGCTGACCATGTATCCACCCAGATCTTCGCGATGGCTGCAGCCAGTACCATCTTCGGTACGTGACCTTTTGCGGTGAGGACACCACCGGCTTCGTGGTAAGTGTCCACTGTACGACGAATGCTTTCTTCCGCGATCGACATGAGATCAGCGGTACGGATCCCAACGTTGTGTGGGATACTGCGATCAGTCATCCCTCTCGAGAGAAGGGCTTTGGCCACAGCATCCAGCATGGCTGCCGTGTTCTTTCTTTCACAGTGCATGTGGACCAAGCGCTGTACCCCATCGGATACAGGGTCCTGCTTCAGAATGCTCAAGATGGGGTGAGTTTTGTCTGTCATCATCGACCTTCCATTCAGGGGGTCTCTAGAACTCTTACGCTAACTTTTTCACATTATAACATTTGAACACCAGAAGAAGTGTGTAATAAACCTGACTTTTGGCTAGAAGTTATAAAGTGAGAAAGTTGACAAGCTACCGAGGGGCCTCACAAGGGGTACCCGTGTTGGTTTGTTAGCATGTTAGCAACAGGAGGAGCCTTGCCACGTATACCAGGGTCAATCATCGACAAGCTGTCTGAAGCCGTCGAATCCAGGGAGCGTAAGCCATACACAGAACCCGAGAGCTTCAAGCGCCTCGACGAGTTCCTGGATGAAGCCCGAGCCGGAGCACCTGATGAGTGGTTGGCTCGAAGGCTCGGACTAAAGGCACCCACCGTCATGAAGTGGAGGAAAGCCCGAGGCATCACTCGTACGCGTGGAAGGGCCAGGCAGAAAGACATCACGGCATGGGCTCTGGACCCTCTCGGGTCTGGTTACGACGCCAAGCTCCACGCCACAGGCAGTGACGTTCTCCTCGGTGTCTGGGAGATCCCAGAGTACATCCTGCGTGACCCCATTGACTATGACTCCTTGTGCCGTCTGCTGTGGGAGTTGCACGCCTCAGGGTTCCCGCATCAGTTGATGGCTCGGGGTATCGGGATCAGGGAGAAGGACGTCGAAACCGCCATTCAGCTCTGGGCAGCTCATCTCGCCGAGGTCGGGGTTCCTTGCAAGGGCTGTCAGTACACCATCGACCCCACCTACGGGGTCCTCTGCACCAAATGTGAAAGGAAGCCATGATCAGATTCGAATGGTTGAAGTACCTGCTGTTGACTGACGGCGAGCTTCGTCGAGTCAAGATGAACCCAGATCTTCGTTTCGATGCCATCGGGCACCACATTCCGCTGCAGTCTCACTGGGCCCACACCGTTGGGCTTTGGGCTTGGAGCTCGCGCGGCACCATCATGACGGCAGCAGGTCTCACGGAAGATGACAGGCGGCACCAGTCCAGGTTCGAAATGTATCGCCGGCGTGCAGGCCTACACACATCCAAGACGTTCCTGAAGGAGGCGAGGATCAAGATCGCCAATGAACGGGGTCCAGCGTTCAAGCTCGACAAGAAGTTTGTTGCAGGCCTCGAGGCCGCCTTCGCCAATCATGGTCAGGTTGAGATCGCGCAATGTGCTCGCCTGCATCTCGAGCTGAACATCGCCGTGGACAAGGTCTCCACCGGCGCTGCAGCCAAAAATGCTGCGGCCGAGCTCGGTATCATGCCGATTGAGGTGTTGCTGTACGCCGATCAGCTACGGTACTTGGAATCGTCCATGTGCCTGGAGCCTGGGTCTACCAATGAGATGGAGTTGAGTGACCTGAAGCAATGGTGGGACACGGCGGAATGTAGCGTGGCATTTCCGCACGAGCTCAAGCTAAGTAGCCTGCTCTCGGACGCCAACTTATAGTGGGGTAATGATGAAACACGACGGCCAGGAACGCCTGCAGGATGCGATCCGCACACTGACGAGCCCAACAGCCTTGGTTGCAGAAGGGCTCATCAGGCAGATCGGGACCAAGAACTTGTCGAAACAGAACCTGCTGGATGCGTATCTCGGTGGCGATGTTTCCCGTATCGCGGCCGACGCCCTCGCGCGACCCACCCACTACACTGACGAACAGAAAGACTTGATCAAGAAAATACAGAACGGTGAAGCGGTCAGCGACCGTGACAAATCCTCGCTCCTTCTGCAGTGGACACATCCCACGGAGCCGGCGCGACAAGAACAGCGCATGAAGAAACCCAAGGACGAAGATGAAGAAGACGAAGACCTGGAGGACATAACCCCGGTGGTCGAAGAAACACCGAAGCCGGAAGATACAGCCAGTGAAGTACCGAAGCCGGAAGACACTGGCGAGAAAGAAGAGGAGGCGGAGGAACCTGAAGAAGACTTCCTCGACATCCTTTGATCAACAAATACAGCCAGGATCCGTCCTATAAGCAGGTAGGAGGCCAGCCATGCAGAACAATCACATGACCTTTCGTTTCGAATCCGACTTCGCCTACGAGGCGTCAGCACGCATCCAGCGCGACATGATGAACATCGAGACCGTGATCATTCACAGTGACTCCGAGTTCATCAAGCGCTGGTGCGAAGAGTACCGTACCAGCTGTATCAAGCATCTGCAGTTGATGAACCACGTGGTGCGTGTCAGCGCGTTGCGCAAGGTCGGTCTGATCAAACCTGAGATGTACAGCGCGATCGAACGTAGCTTGCGCGATCAGCACAACAGCCTGTCGGCTGCCCGGGATGGTCTGATCGACTTCATCCGTCAGGCGGACGGGGCGCCGGTGGGTCAAGCGTGATCCAGAACAGCTGCTTCGAATGCGGTTGTGCCGTCAACGAGTGTGAGTGCCCTGAACGGGAACCTCGACAAGCTACCACCGCTGAAACAACTCATGGAGGGTCAATGGACGAAGGATCGGTCAAGTATTCGGATGCCGTGGCAAGGACACGTTCGGAAGTACAGGACGTGTGCGAGCAGACTGCCCGCCTGTTCCATCTAACCTTCGGTCAACACTCTCAGAGCATGGTCAAGGAAAACCGTGTGATCAGTGTGAACACCGGGCGTGTCTCCTTCGGTAAGGAGGACGTCTTGTCCACCGTTCAGTACGACGGCCTGTCCATCATGTGCGGTGTCTACAAACCACTGGAACGTCAGGTCGTTCTGGTTCCGATGGACCTCGCGTACAACACAGCAGGTGAGTTGGAAGATCTGTTGTGCGCACTGCCCAGGCTATTCAGCGCCGTGCGGTCTGCGTTGGAGCCGGAGCTCTGCGTGAGAAAGTGGATCGTCAACACGCAAGTGTGGATCAAGGAAGAGCTGTCCTACGTACGTGGGTAGCTCATCGAATGACGCATCTGCGTCATTCCTTTGCCTGACTACAACACCCCGCGCTTCTCATGGGTGAGTCGATACGTGTGAGGAGATCAAGGGAAGCGCGGGGTGCCGTAAACCTGTCAGAACAAGCGCTGCAAACCCGGTACTGGAGGCGGTGCGATGGGCTGGGCGTGGTGACCACTCAGTGCGTCACCGGTGGCTTGGATTCCTTTGTAGGCGCCGTACAACCCGACACCACCTGCAGCCGTGGCACCCGCACCCAGTACGCGCTTGGCGGTGGTAGCTTTGGAGACCGGTCCGCCGAAGCCTCGTGCCAAACCCTTGGCTGCCTGCAGCGCCGGCCGGACCACGGCTCCCACGAACGCCACCTTGGGTTTGCCTGTGACCTTATGGATGCCGTGCTCGAGGCTATGGGTCACGCCAGGGGCTACCAAGGCCAGGCCTGTGAGCTCGCGGCCGTGGCTCTTCCCGAACCTGGACTCAGTACCAGCTGCGGCGTGGATGACGTTGCCCGCAGCCCGGAGCTTGGCATTGCTGCTGCGCTGCAGACCCTTGCTCACGGCATCGGCAGCGTAGGGAGCTGCCAGCAGTCCGATGCCGGCGTCGTCGATGCGGTCAGCCAGGCTGCTGGCCTGTTTCGCGTCACCCTTCTGGATGTTCCGGTCGATCTTGTTCACGAGGGGGCGGGTGGTGGCTAAGCCGTATGCCGCACCAAGACCCGTTCCTACGGCACCGTGCCCAAACAGACTACCAAGAGCACCGCCGGCACCTGCACTGCCGGCAATCATCAACGGTGTTCCAGCTCGCGACAGTAGGCCTGGACGCTTCTCCGGCTTGCCGGTACGTGCATACGACTCCGATTGATTGAGTCTGTTTCCAGCGATCACCGAACCTGCCACTGTCGGAGCTAAGAAGTGGATGGCATCAGTGTCTGCTGCTACGTCCTCGAGCTTGTCGACACCCTTCCGTACCAGTCCGCGGAACGACGGCATCACTGAGCTCGGTGCAGCCTGGTCTGGAGCTCCGTGGATGCCGGCACGTACTTCACTCAAGATCTGCTTTAGTTTTGTGTCGTCCGCACCAAGCGTGTCTGGCTTGTTCTTCAGTGTGTTGAGGACACCGCGAACATTACTCGCGCTCTGTGGAGTGCGCTGCCCTGTGTGCTTCAGGATTGCTTGAGCCAGTTGGTCGTGCTCTCCGGCGGTGAGGTCGATACCGCGCGACTTGAGTCCGCGCATTGCTCGAAGCCCCATCCACTGCGCGCTGACCGCGAGCTTGTCTTCCCCTCGTCGAGCTCGGAGCCTTTCCAGTCGAGCAGCAATGTCGGTTGCGACTTTCTTGCCATGATTGGTTTTGTCCAAGACCTTCTCCCGGAACTCGTCCATGCGCATCTCCTTCATGGACCCGAAGAATCTCGGATCATCGTACTGCTTCATGTAGGCGGCCTTGGCTTCCTCTGCCGAGTCCCAGCCCATCATACACTTCTGCTCATCGAACCTGTCCCACTTCAAGCCGTCGCCCTTTTTCGAGCCGTGGACCTTCTTCATCTGATCAATGATGTAAACGACTTGGCTGTCCGTATTTGGACCGATGTAGCAATCGACGTGATCTCCGTCCGTGCCGTGAGTACCTCTGAGGTAACCGTAGTCGTACTTCATCAGAGTGTGACCGAGCTCTTTACCCGCCGGATCATACCAACGCCGGATCGAGCCCTTCGGACTTTCGATACTGATGTCGAAGCCCCAAAGCTTGAGGCGTTTCTTGACTGGGAACATGTCCCGCATCTTACCAGAGGCTGCCACGATAGGTAAACGCGAACACAATCGCCCTATAAGCATATGAAGAGAAGAGATAAAGATCACTCACAAAATGGGGGGTTCGCTCATGCGAAGTCTACTGATGGTACTCACATGTGTCCTAGCAGCTGCAGCACCGGCTATGGCACAAGCACCAGAGTTCGATGCTGCGGATCTCACAGCGCGCGGGCTGTTTGAACGAGGTCGAGTGGCCTACGAAATCGGCCAGTACAACGAAGCGTTGAGCCTGTTCCAGCAGGCATACGACAACAGCCGTCGTCCTCGGTTGTTGTACAACATCGGTCAAGCCGCAGATCGCCTGAGGCTCAATCGCACCGCGCTCAAAGCGTTCCAGGTGTACCTTGAAGAGGTACCGGATGCTGAGAACCGTGTTGAGGTTGAGAACAGGATCCGTGTACTAGAGCAGCTACCAGACTCGGCTCCGGCGCCAGCCGAAGAACCTCACGACCCGCAGGTGTCTGTGGTTCGTATCGTGGAGACGCCGGCGAAGCCGACCAACATCGCACCGTGGTTAGTCGTGGCTGCAGGCGGTGTTGCGACAGTGACCGGTGCAGTACTGCTGGTGCTGGGATCCAATCAGATCTCCGACGTCGAAAACGGCAGTTCCTGGAACTCCGTTCGAGACGAGGCCTCGTCTGGCCCGACCTACACTGCCGTTGGTGTCACAACTATGGCTGTCGGCCTGGTCGGAGCAGCTGTCGGCCTGGCTTGGGTCATCGCGACACCAGATGAGCAAACCGTAGTGTCAGTGGTGCCAGGTGGCGTCACAGTAAGGGGGTCACTGTGATTCGAACGATGAAACAGATCAATGCTATGCTGGACTTGATCAACTGCAAGGCCGAAGCCGCGGTCGCTGCTATCGAACTCCGGTATGGCGGGCTCACGAACATCGAACGATGCGACTGGATGGACCTGTTCGGGGCTATGTGTAACGAACAGATCCTCTGCGAAGAGTACGAGGACCTGCGGGATGAGATGTACCCGACGGCTCGGTCGCGACGAACACTGGAACTACTACGGACAAGCCCGTAAGGAGATCACATGTACGAAGAACCGGAAGGGTACCCGTTGGAAGGCTGCTACGACAGGAATCAGCTGCGCACGACATTGAGAGAGGCCGTGATCCGAGGCCGTGCACGGCAGCTCGCGATGAAGAAGAAATCAGAACTCAACTCAAACCGAAGGAGACAGCGCTATGAAGCCTACGATGCTCGTCATGTCCGTCACGTTTCTAGTGGTGGCGTGCTCAGCTGATCTACCCGAAGGTCAGTATGAGTGCGCGGCAGCCAGTGACTGCCCCGATCAATGGAGTTGTTGGAGCGACGGTCTCTGCTACTCGCGGGTTGAGCTCGCTGGTAGTGGTGGTACTGGTGGTACTGGTGGTACTGGTGG